>Ga0206106_100049_pt1 | contig 255180 bp, 241 predicted proteins | sample 1B1ome_FD_148677 | JGI IMG/M metagenome (GOLD analysis project Ga0206106, IMG submission 148677) | Enriched microbial communities from leaf-cutter ant dump, University of Wisconsin, Madison, United States - 1B110A | ecosystem: Environmental > Terrestrial > Nest > Insects nest > Nest dump... | reverse complement strand
AGGCGCCGTCACCACAAACTGGAAGAAAGCCCTCGCCCAGCTCGCGATCGCGTTCCCCGACCGCATCACCCCCTACCTCTAACCACCACCAGCTGAAGCCCCCTTACACAAACAACTTGACAGGCTCAGGCCTGCGTCGCCCTCAGCATCGAACCGTGCGAGCCAATAGCGGACGGTCTTGCGAGAACAGCCCATCGCCGCGGCGATGTGAGCCTGCGCCCACCCCGCCTTGCGGCGACGGACGATCAGCCGCCTGCCATGAACGGTCAGATGCGCATTAGCGTGAGACACGAGGACCTCCGTGTGGTCGTAGAGACGTCAGATATCTCCACTAAGCCCCGGAGGTCCTCCCTTTCACAAGCTCACACAGGCACCAAAGTCATGGCCGGGTACACCTAGGCCCCTCGGGCTCGGCTCGACGGGTAGAACAGCGCTGGCTGATCTGACGGAACAGCTCGCAATGACCGAAGTGCGGTCGGAGTGCCCACATCAAACGGTCAAGGGATGGTGTACTCGATAGGGAGGGGAACCGCAGAGCTATCGGAGCAGGTCGCTAGTGTTCGGATCATGCAACCCCTCACCAGCGGCAAGTACCAGTACCCCAACGGATATGCCGTTTATATGAACCGCCTAGGACAGACCATCGACCCGTTGACGGGACAGACGATCGCTAACTCACATCCGTTCGCGCATATCCCGCTGCCATGAAGCTCAGCGATCTTCTCGATGTGGCGATGCCGCAGCCTTCGCTGCTCAACGAGCCGCCGATGAACCCTCTGGTCGAAGCGGATGCGCTTCGGGAAGCGCAGGTACTCGACATCCTCATCTCCGCTGCTGCAGGCGCTGCCGGTGTCATCTTCGAGCTCAGGCAGGCACTGCAGTTGCGCGAAGCCAACACGGGCGTACTCATCGTGCGAGGCCTTCGTGAATGCAGTTGGTCAGCTGCCTCTGCCGTGGCTGGCGAGATGAGGGCATGGGGAATCGAGAGCTCCATGCCGCAAGCTCTACCCGGGAGCTTTCGCATCAGCCTCTCGATGTGGCCTTCGCCGGGGGCGACGCTGACGATCGCGTCGAGTTCCGCGGAGTTCTATCTCGTTGACATCGCTGACCTCGACTCGGCTCCCCCCGACTACAGTTCAAACGACCTGGCGGCGATCCGCAGGCGGGTCGCGCGATGGGATTCCGAGGCCCGTCTCGTCTGCGCGATGGGCTCCGCTGCCCGCTGAGAGAAAATCGTCACGGGCAGCGTCGGTTCGGCCCGCTACACATTCGACCACTACGTGATCTTCATGGATTCGAGGTGCAAGCTGATGGCGCTGCTCGACGCACTGCGTACCGTGGGCGCTTCGCACACCTCCCTCGGTGTCGATCCTGGGGATCGGGTCGGCGAGTTCGTCAAGATCGGCGACCTCACCAATCTTTGGGTGAGCGAGGGCCTTACCGTTCGGGCCGTGCGCGGGGACAAGATGCGCTCGGTGTCGGCCGTGTTGCCCATCGACTGAGCCTGCACCTGGCGAGGGTGCGTCCGCGGCGATGAACGGGGTGTCGAGCGACATCGCGCTGGTGACGGCCTTCCTCGGCGTCGGCGTTCGGGTATTCGAGGAATGGCGTGGACCCGGCGGTGAACGCAGCAGGACTTCTGGGGCGCCGATTCACAGGCTGCAATGTGGTCGGAAGTCGGCCAAGGAATCGGAACGAACTTCGCGAACATGAATCGCCCCGGGTTTAGTGGAGGGCGAGTTCTCCCAGCGCCGGCTGGTGCTGGGGGTTGTTGTCACGGTAGTACTCGTTCTCCTTCTCGATGGGGGGTGAGGTATCCGATCGATGAATGCAGTCGGTTCTCGTTGAACCAGTGCACCCAGGAGAGGGTGGCGTATTCGAGTTCGTCGGTGGTGCGGAATGGGCCGTCGATCTTGACGCACTCGGTCTTGTAGAGCCCGACGACGGTCTCGGCCAGGGCGTTGTCGTAGCTGTCGCCGACGGTTCCGATGGACGCGATCGCGCCGGCGTCAGCGAGGCGCTCGGCGTAGCGAATCGCGGTGTATTGCGATCCGGCGTCCGAGTGTTGGATGACGCCGGTGACGTCCTGCCCGGCGCGATCACGGATCCAGAGCGCCATCTCGAGCGCGTCCAACGGTAGCTCGGTGGGCATCCGATCCATGGTCCGCCAGCCCACGATCCGGGCGTGAGGATCGAACTGGTGACAGGTTCGGTTTAGGCCGCGGGTGTGAGCGGCTCGGCTAGCTTGGCTTCGAACTCGATGGGCGTCAAGCCGCCGAGGGTGTCCTGTGCTTGTTGCCGGTGGTACTTCCGCTCGATCCAGACCACGATCGCGAGTCGCAGCTCCTGGCGTGTGGTCCAGCGCTGCTGGTTGAGGACGTTCGTCTGCAGCAGCGACCAGAAGCTCTCCATCGCGGCGTTGTCCCCGGCGGCGCCGACGCGGCCCATCGATCCGACCATGTCGTGTCGGCGCAGCTCGCGGGTCATCGCCCGGCTCCGGAACTGGCTGCCCCTATCGGCATGCAGGATGCAGCTGGCGACCTCACCGCGGCGCGCGACGGCGTTTCGGGCGGCGTCAACGGCGAGCTTCGCGGTGATGCGATCCGAGATCGAGTAGCCGACGATCCGGTTGGAGAACACGTCCTTGACCGCGCAGCAGTACAGCTTGCCCTCGCTCGTCCAATGCTCCGTGATGTCCGTGAGCCAGAGCCGGTTCGGGGCATCAGCGCGGAACACCCGCTGCACGTGATCGTCGAACACCGGCGGGCCAGCCTTCTTCCCCTTCCCGCGCCGTCGGCGTTGCGCGGACGAGAGGATCCCCGCCTGCGAGCACAGCTTCCACGCCGTCCGCCGGCTCATCCGCCACCCCGCTCGGCGGGCTTCGTCAGCCAGGTATCGATACCCGAATGTCGGGTCGTCGTGGTGCGCGTCATGCAGTGCGTTGATCCGATACGCGCGGAGCACGTCCGCGTCGCGGACAGGGTTGTTGCGCCACCGGTAGTAGGGCTGGCGGGCGAGCTTGAGGACCCGACACGACACCGTGAAGGGGATGCCGTCCTCGGCGAGCTCAGATACGAGCGGGTACGTCATTTGGGGGAGCCACCGAGGCGCAGGTTCGCCTGCGACAGATACGCCGCCGCACGACGGAGCACCTCGTTCTCCTGCTCCAGCAACCGGATCCGCTTCTTCAGCTCCCGCGCCTCGGCCGCGTCCGCGGCGGTCTGACCGGGACGGTTCCCGTCTTCGACATCGGCCTGACGGAGCCAGTTCTGCAGGGTCGCTTCGCTGATCCCGAAGTCGGTGGCGATCTGTTTGATGGTGACGCCGTCCTCGCGGCCACGAGCGACCGCGACAACGTCCTCGCGGAACTCTCTGGGATAAGGACCGGGCATGATGACATCCTCCCCGCCAGCGCCTCCCGGCACTAACGATCAGTAGTCACCGATCCGTTCCTCACGCCCCAGAGAGGGATTAGCGTCGTCAAATGAACCAGAGTGATTCATTCGGGCTGAATATGCGTTGGCGCCCCGCCGAGTCGGGAGGACGCCGGACGGGTGCTCCTCCGGGCCCACGCTTCTACGCCACCGCCGCCTTTGTAGCGGAGGGTGGCCCTAGCACGCAGTATTCCATCGAACTGGAACTCGATGGCGACCGGGCGCGGGCCAGGTTCTTGGCGCCGGAGGTAGTTGAGCGCGACGTTCTACCGGGCGTGGGCCTGTGGATTCTCGAGGGGAGCCGGATTGTTGCGGATGCCGTCGTGACTGAGGAGTAAGTGGCGTTGGCGAGACAATCGCCAACCGGGAGGGTGCGCTGGAGGCGTGGGGAACCCCCATCGAACTGGGTGAGTGGCGGGATCGACCCGCCGTCCCGTTCCACGTGAGACCACTCCCCGCCTCAGCGGCCGAGGGAGCCCTCGACGGTGGCTTCGAGACGCGGCTGCGCCGCTCCTCAGCCACCTGACCGGTGTGCGTGTCGAGCTGGTTGAGGAGCGTCGCGCAGCGACGCGTCTCGAAACCAGCGCCGCGCAAGGCGCGCCTCAGCGGCCGAGGGTGCTCTCGCGGGGGATGACGGTGTGCGGTGCCACGAGCTGCACGGCGTCGGTGTCGGGGTCGTCGATGCGGGCCGTGATGCGGGCGACAGCGCCCTGGGCGATGAAGGGGGTGTCGAGCGAGACGGTGCTGAGTGAGGGGCGTGAGTAGCGGCCCTCCTCGATGTCGTCGATGCCGATGATGGCGACGTCTTCCGGCACGCGGAGCCCCGCATCGAACACCGCGCGCAGCGCACCCATGGCGAGCAGGTCGGAGTAGCAGAAGATGGCATCCGGGCGCGGGTCGCGTTCGAGCAGGGTGCGGGCGGCCTGGTAGCCGTCGGCGCGGCGGTAGTGGGCGGCGGCCTCGATGCTGACGGGCGTGAGGCCGGCATCCGCGAGTGCGCTCTCGAAGCCGGCGGTGCGCTGCTGCGGCGTGGAGTACTCCTCGTCGGGCTGGGCGCCGATCGCGGCGATGCGCGTGCGGCCGAGCGAGACGAGGTGGCTCGTGGCATCGCGCGCGGCCTGCACGTTGTCGATCGCGACGTGGTCGTAGCGGCCGTCGAAGTCGTGCTCGCCTAGCAGCACGAGCGGCATGGTCGTGCGGGTGTTCATCTCGAGCAGCTCGGCGGGCGTCACGAGGGGTGCGAAGAGGATGCCGTCGAACAGCATCGTGCGATCGCCGCCCGTGAGCAGTTCCCGCTCGCGTTCGTGGTCGTGACCCGTCTGGTCGATCATCACCCGGTACCCGAGCTCGGCGGCCGCGTTGATGACGTCGCGCGCGAGCTCGCTGAAGTAGGGCACGTCGATCTCGGGCACGACGAGGGCGAGCATGCCCGTGCGACCCGTGCGCAGCGTGCGGGCGACGGGGTTCGGGCGGTAGTCGAGCTCGTCGATCGCGTCGAGCACGCGCTTGCGCATCTTCTCGCTCACGTGGGCGTAACCGCTCACGACGTTCGACACGGTGCGCATGGAGACCTGGGCGCGTTCCGCGACGTCGCGCAGTGTTGCCGGCATCCTCATCCCCTCTCTCACACGAGCCGTTCTCGCATGATCGTAGCGTTTGCAACGTGTGCAAACATGCTGTACCGTTTTGCACACGTTGGCAAACTTCCCGCACGAAGGAGTGTCCCATGCACCAGCGCACCACCCGAGCCCTCGCGCTCGGGGGACTCGTCGCGCTCACCCTCGGCCTGACCGCCTGCGGTCCGGCCATCGGAGGCGACGACGAGCCCACCGACTCCAGCAAGCTCCAGGCCCCGACCGAGGCATCGCCCGCCGGCGAGATCACCATCTGGGATCGAGAAGGCGACCTCTTCAACGTCTTCGACGAGGCGATCGCGGCATTCAACGAGAAGTACCCCGACATCGTCGTGCACCACGAGGCCGTCGACATCGGTGCAAAACTGCAGAACACGCTCATCACGGGCAGTGACGTGCCCGACGGCGTGTTCCTCGACGACCAGCTCGTGGCCGGCTACGCCGACCACCTGTGGGATCTGAGCGACGTGCTCGACCCGTACGTCGACGACATCGCGCAGCAGAAGATCGACGTCAACTCGCAAGACGGCGGCATCTACGGTGTGCCGTTCGACCTCGACCCGGGCCTGCTGTTCTACAACGAGGCCGCGCTGGCATCCGCCGGCATCGACGCGACGCAGATCGAGACCTACGACGACCTGCTCGACGCCGCGCGTGCCTACAAGGCCGCCGTGCCCGACGCGGGCCCCATCCACCTCGAGCAGAGCCCGTTCCTCGGCCAGCTGCAGCTCGAGATGTACGCGAGCCAGCTCGGCACCGCGATCACCGACGCCGACGGCGAGCTGCGTCTCGACTCGGCCGAGTACGAGCAGATCCTGACCTTCCTCGACACCGTGAGCACCGAAGGGCTCGGCACGCGCGCCGAGTACCTCTCGCCCACCGACGTCGAGACGCTCGACGCCGGCAAGCAGGTGTTCTACCCCTGGTCGATCTGGTTCGACTTCGCCCCGCAGCAGCTGCTCGAGAACACCTTCGGCGACTGGCGCGCCATGCTGCTCCCCGCGTGGGAGGACGGCGGCGCCCGCTCCGGCGCGATGGGCGGATCGTCGTTCATCCTGCCCAAGGAGGGCGAGAACTCCGAGCTCGCGTGGCTGTTCTACGAGTTCCTGATGTTCGACGAGGCCGGCTACACCACGGTGTGGGGTCCGAACTCGGTCTACCCCGAGGGCCTCAGCACCTCGATCCCGAGCTACCTCCCCGCGGCCGACCCCACCACGCCCCTCTTCCAGAGCGTCGACGCGTTCGGCGGGCAGGACCTGTGGGCCGTCGCGACCGAGGCCGGCGCCCAGATCCCCGGAAGCGTGCCGACGCCCGCGTGGTGGGCAGGAGCCGTCGACTACCTCGGCAACAACCTGCAGCTGATGCTCGACGGTCAGCTCACCCCGCGCGAGGTGATCGACAACTCCACCGCCGACATCCAGAAGAACCTCGTCGACCGGCAGTAGCCGGCCACCGCACCCGCTGAACCCACGAGATCGGGAGTCCCGTTGACCACAACATCGCTGCCGCGCACCATGCGTCCGCATAAGCGGCGCGCGGGGCTCCCGGTCTCGAGGCGGATCGCGCCGTACATCTTCGTCGCGCCGTTCGTCGCGCTCTTCCTCGCCTTCGGCATCTACCCGATGCTGTTCACCCTGCGGCTGAGCTTCACCAACTGGCGTGGAGCGGGAAGCGCCCAGTGGATCGGGTGGGACAACTACAGCTACCTGCTCACCAACCCGGCGTTCTGGAACTCGCTCGCCAACTCCGCGATCCTGTGGCTGCTCATCATCCCCGTGCAGCTCGTGCTCGCGCTCGCGGCGGCGATCCTGCTCGACAACGCCAAGCTCAAGGCGCGCGGCTTCTACCGCACGGCGTTCATCGTGCCGTTCGTCACGCCGCTCGTCGCCGTCGCCCAGATCTGGGTCGTGCTCTTCGACCAGAACTACGGCGCCGTCAACGCCGTGCTGGGGGTCTTCGGGCTTCCGGATGTGGCCTGGCTCACCTCGAGCGAGTGGGCCAAGCCGACGCTCGCGCTGCTCTTCATCTGGAAGACGACCGGCTTCATCATCATCATCCTGCTGTCGGGACTGCAGTCGATCGACTCGAGCGTCTACGAGGCGGCGGCCCTCGACGGGGCCGGCCGCATGCGCCGCATCTGGAGCATCACGGTGCCCCTCATCCGCCGCACCCTCATGTTCGCGGTCGTGCTGCAGACCCTCGCCGTGTTCCAGATGTTCGCCGAACCGTTCGTCGTCACCCAGGGCGGGCCGTACTCGTCGACGACGACCGCGGGCCTCTATCTCTACAACCACATCACCCGGGGCGACCTCGGAACCGGGGCGGCGAACTCGTTCCTGCTCGTCATCCTCGTGATGGCGCTGTCGCTCGGGTTCGTGCGTCTGCTGCGAGCGAAGGACTGAGCCGTGACCATCTCCACCCAGGCAGGCGAGCGCCGTCGGCCCCGCATCGGATCCCACGCGTTCCTCATCGTGCTCGCGCTCGCGTTCCTCGCGCCCGTCGTGTGGGCCGTGCTCTCGGCCTTCAAGCCCGCGAACGACATCATCCGGCATCCGCTCGAGTTCGACCTCGGCAGCTTCGGTCTCGACAACTTCGTGGGCATGTTCCAGGACGTGCCGATCGCGCACGGCTTCCTCAACACGCTCATCGTGCTCGTCGTGAAGGGCTCCATCACCCTGTTCTGCGCGCCGCTCGCGGCGTACGCCTTCGCCAAGTACGAGTTCCCCGGCAAGAACCTGCTGTTCGGCACGGTGCTCGTGACCCTCATGCTGCCGACGATCGTGCTCATCATCCCGCTGCTGCTGGAGATGAAGGAGCTCGGCTGGGTGAACACCTACCAGGCGCTCATCCTGCCCGGCGCGGTCGACGCCTTCGCGATCTTCTGGATGCGGCAGGTGATCGCCGCCGTGCCCGATGAGCTGCTGGATGCGGCGCGCGTCGACGGTTGCGGTGAGTTCGGCATCTTCTGGCGCGTCGTGGTGCCGGTCATCCGCCCGGGCCTCGCGGGGCTCGCCGTGCTGACCGTCATGAACATCTACAACGACTTCGTCTGGCCGGTCGTGGTCGCCAGCTCCGAGCGGATGGCGACCCTGCAGGTCGTGCTCTCGACTCTCGCGTCGACGATCTCGGGCAACAAGATCGGCGCCGACTACGCGACCGTCACCGGCGAGCTGCTCGCCGCGAGCAGCGTCGCGCTCGTGCCGCTGCTCGTCATCTTCTTCCTGCTTCAGAAGCACTTCATCAACGGCATCCTCGCCGGAAGTGTCAAGGGCTGACCCATGGAAAGGCACCACATGACCGTCCCCAAACCCCACTACCCGCGCCCGGATCGCGACCGATCCGATCGGTGGCTGAGCCTCAACGGGGAGTGGGCCTTCGTGAGCGACGAGGGCGAGACGACGATCACAGTTCCCTTCGCGTGGGAGACCCCCGCGTCCGGCGTGCAGCGCACCTGGCTCGAGCGTGGTGTCTACCGTCGCGAGCTGCCCGCGACCGCGTGGCCGCGCACCTACCTGTGCTTCGGCGGCGTGCACCACCGGGCACGCGTGCTGATCGACGGCGAGCTGATCGGCGAGCACGTGGGCGGCTCGGTGCCGTTCGAGTTCGAGATCACCGGACGCTCGGGCGAGCTCGTCGTCGAGGTCGAGGCGCCCGCCGACAAGCGGGAGCTCGTGCACGGCAAGCAGCGCTCCATCCCGCGCGACGACTACGACGGCGTCTCGTTCACCCCGACCTCGGGCATCTGGCAGTCGGTGTGGCTCGAGGGGCGCGGGCATGAAGAGATCCGCACGGTCGTCGTGCGCGGCGACTCGCTCACCGGCTTCGACGTGTCGGGCGAAGCGGATGCCGCCGAGGTGCGCGTGGACGGCGTGCCGTTCGCGGTGGTCGACGGGCGCTTCGCGGGGCGCATCGATCTCGCCGACCCGCAGCTGTGGTCGCCCACGCATCCGCACCTCTACGAGCTCGAGGTGACCACCGCCGACGACCGCGTGGTCGTGACCGCGGGACTGCGCCGCATCGAGACGCGCGGCGAGCAGCTCTTCCTCAACGGTGAGCGCCTGTACCTGCGCGGCGTGCTCGACCAGGGCTACTGGCCGGAGACGGGGCTCACCGCTCCGAGCGAGGAGGCGCTCGTGCGCGACCTCGAACTCGCGCGCGAGCTCGGCTTCAACCTGGTGCGCAAGCACATCAAGCTCGAGGAGCCGCGCTGGCTCCACCACGCCGACCGCATGGGCATGCTCGTCTGGGCGGAGCCGCCGGCCCCCAGCCGCTGGACCCCCGCATCCGCCGACGCGTTCCTCGCCCAGCTCGCGCCGATGGTCGAACGCGACGGCAACCATCCGTCGATCATCGTGTGGGGCCTCTACAACGAGGAGTGGGGGCTCGACTGGGACATCCCGGGCAGCCCCGAGCGGGCGGATGCCGCGGTCGTGGCGTACGAGGCGATGCGCGCGCTCGATGACACGCGCCCGATCGTGGAGAACTCGGGCTGGAACCACGTGCGCACCGACCTCGTCGACTGGCACTACTACGACGAGGACCCGGGCTCGTGGGCCGAGGGCGTCGCAGCGCTCGCGTCGGGCTCGCGGGAGGACTGGCCGGTGAAGCTCGGCCCCGACTTCGTGGTCGACAAGAGCCTGTACGGTTCTGCCGACTTCCCTCGCGAGGGCGTGCCGATCGTCAACAGCGAGTACGGCGCGGGCTTCACGAGCCTCGAGCGCGCCTGGCACACCCGCTGGCAGACGCAGGAGCTGCGCCGCCACGACCGCTTCGCGGGCTACGTCTACACCGAGCTCACCGACGTCGAGCACGAGATGGCGGGCGTCGTCGACACCGACCGGCGTGCGAAGGACGCGGGTGGCCTCGACTACGCGGCCGTGCACGCCGACACGGTGCTCGTGGTCGACCTCGTGCCCGCGCACGCGGGGGCCGACATTCCGGTGCCCACCGAACCGTTCGCGCTCGACGTGCACGTGTCGCACCACGGAGCGGATGCGGTGCGCGGAACCGTGCACGCCGCGTGGGGCGCGGCGGGGTCGCGGTTCAGTGCCGGGCTCGCGCCCGCGGCGAGTGCGACCGTCGAGGCGCAGCCCTTCGTGCTGAGCGCGGCGGCGCGACTCGACATCGCGGCGCCGGGGCGTGCGGCCCGTCTGCACCTCTGGTTCACGGAGGAGAGCGGTGCGGTGCGGGCGAGCACCTTCGTGGATGCGGCGCCCGTCGAGGCGCCCAACCGTCGGGGTGCGCGCGCCGAGTGAGACGTGGCGCGCGCCGGTTCAGCCAACGTCCGGCGCGCGTCACCCTCGGCGGTGGCTTCGAGACGCGGCTGCGCCGCTCCTCAGCCACCTGAGCGTCGCCTCGGCCGCGCCCCTAGAACGCTGGCGCCGCCACTGCCTCGACGCCGGGCGCCGAGAACGCGAGCGATTCCGCCGTCTGGATCGACCCGGCCTCCGCGTCGACGATCGTGCGATAGCCGAGCCGCGTTGCCTCGGCCGCGCGCTGACGACCGCCCGCCACGGGTCGCACCTCGCCCGCGAGGCTGATCTCGCCGATCGCCGCGAGGGTGCGCGGCAGCGCCTTGTCTTTCGCGGCGGAGGCGATGGCGAGTGCGATCGCGAGGTCGGAGCCGGGCTCGGCGAGGCGGATGCCGCCCACCGTCGACACGTACACCTCCTTGTCGGAGAGCTTGATGCGGCAGCGCTTCTCGAGCACCGCGAGCAGCATCGCGACGCGTGCCCCGTCGACGCCGCTCACGATGCGGCGCGGGTTGGGCGCGCTCGTGTCGACCACGAGCGCCTGCACCTCCACGGGCAGGGCGCGCCGCCCCTCGAGCGTGACCGTGACGCACGTGCCGGGCACGGGGGTGCGCGAGTGCGAGAGGAAGAGCCCCGAGGGGTCGGGCACCTCGGCGATGCCGTCGCCCGTCATCTCGAAGCAGCCGGCCTCATCCGTCGGTCCGAACCGGTTCTTGAGGGCCCGCACGAAACGCAGCGCCGTCTGCCGGTCGCCGTCGAAGCTCAGCACGACGTCGACGAGGTGCTCGAGCACGCGGGGGCCCGCGATCGAGCCGTCTTTCGTGACGTGACCCACGAGCAGCAGCGGCACCCCGCGCTCCTTCGCCACCCGGATGAGCGTGCCCGCGACCTCGCGCACCTGGGCCGGCTGGCCGGGAGCCCCGTCGGTGAGCGCCGACGACACCGTCTGCACCGAGTCGACGATGAGCAGGCCCGGCCGCACGGCGTCCACCTGCCCCAGCACGGTCGCGAGGTCGGTCTCGGATGCCAGATACAGCTCGTCGTCGAGCGCCCCGGTGCGCTCGGCGCGCAGTCGCACCTGGCTCGCCGACTCCTCGCCCGAGACGTACAGCACGCGGGTGCCCCGGCGCGCGGCGCGCGCCGCCACCTCGAGCAGCAGCGTGGACTTGCCCACGCCCGGTTCGCCCGACACGAGCACCGCGGCGCCGGGCACGAGGCCGCCACCGAGCACGCGGTCGAACTCGCCGATGCCGCTGGGACGATGGGCGGCATCCTCGGCGATGTGCGCCGTGATGGGTTTCGCGGCGCGAGACTCAGGAACGGATGCCGCGGTCACCTTGCCCGTCGGGGCTCCCGCCTCGACGACGGTGCCCCACGCCTGGCACTCGGGGCAGCGCCCGAACCACTTGGCACCGGTCCAACCGCATTCAGTGCACGAGAAGCCGGGGGCGGGGGGTCGGGCCATGCCGCCAGCCTAGGCGGGGGCGCCGACAGCGGTGCCGGGCCTCAGAGGAAGAGGTGGGCCGCGAGCGCGACGGCCGTGAGGGCGAGCGCTCCGAAGCCGAGCCAGCCGGCGGCGAGCGCCGTGCGCTCCTCGCGCCAGGTGAGCACCGTCGACTCGACGGCCGGGCCGTCGACGAGCCGCTCGGCGGCCGCGAGCGAGTGGGAGCGCCCGATACGCGTGCCGTGGGCATCGGCGGTCTCGAAGCCGCCGTCGACGAACTCCACCGTGCCGAGGAACTCGCCACCGCGCGTGCCGGCCCAGAGGCCCTCGGCGACGGCTGTCCAGCGGGTGTCCGCGGGGGTCGCCATCACCGGCGCGGGGGTGGTGGATGCGGGGAGGAGTGTGGCGGTCATGGTGTTCGTCCTCTCGTGGTGACGATCCCGAAGGGGGGCGGGCGGTGGTGGCGCCCGTCTTCCCTCATCCTCACCGCCTCCTGTGACATCCGTCCACTCTCGACGGGGGCCTTGCCTCTCGACCTCCGAGGTGCTATCGCGCGCGACCCGGGCCGCGCTGCAGCAGCACCATGACCTCGTAGTGGTCGGTCTGCGGGAACATGTCGAAGACCCGGATGCGGCGGGCACGCAGCGAGGGCATCGCGGCGAGGTCGCGTGCGAGGGTCTCGGCGTTGCAGCTCGAGTACACGACGGTGTCGACATGCGACGCCTCGAGAGTCGCGCACAGCTCGGGTCCGAGCCCGCGGCGGGGTGGGTTGACGATGATGGCGTCGGGGGCGTCGGCGCCCGTCACGGCCGTCGCGTCGCCCACCTCGAACGACGCGTCGATCCCCGCCTCGGCCGCCGACATCCGCGCCGACTCGATCGCGGGGGCGCTCGCCTCGATGCCGAGCACGCGGCGTCCGGGCGCCGCCACGTGGAGCGCGAAGCCGCCGACACCGCAGTAGAGGTCCCAGACGGATGCGGGGGCCAGCTCGTCGAGCCACTCGCGCGCCTGCCGGTACAACGCTGCAGCGATAGTCGTGTTGGTCTGGAAGAAGCTGCCCGGCCGCAGGTGCAGGGTCACATCGTCGAGGCGCATGGCGAGGGTCTCGTCGGCCGTGAGCGGCACCTCGAGCTCGCCCTCGAGCACGGCCTTGTGCTCGGGCAGCAGGTTGGCGGTCACGACGGCGAGCTGAGGCAACTCGGCGAGCAGGCTCGGCAGGTGCTTGCGGATGCGGCCGAGCGACTCGCTCGAGCGCAGCACGAAACGCAGCATGAGGCGGCCGTCGGGCGCCTCGGTGAGCAGCACGTTCTTGAGCTCGCCACGGCGCGCGGGCACGTCGTACGGCACGAGGTGCGCGCGGGTGATGAACGCCGCGATGGGCGGCAGCACGGCGCGCAGTCCCGCGGACAGCACACCGCATCCGCGCAGGTCGACCCCGCGCCGACCCGCGTCGAGGATGCCGAGCGTGGGGGAATCGACGGTGCCGCCGACGACCATCTTCGCCTTGTTGCGGAAGCCCTCGGGCCGGCTCGCGACCGGCGGCAGCCACTGCGCATCCGCCCACGGCGCGAGCAGCGCCTCCGCGTGGGCGACCTTGCGCGCGAGCTGCGCGTCGTACTCGACCCCCATGAGGGTGCACGAGCGGCACACCCCCGCGTCGAAGTAGTCGCACTGCACCCGGTCACGATATCCGCCCGCTCTGTGCCACCCCTCATCGCAGAAATGCAGGAGATTCTTCCCGCGCGGCGCCTGGACTGCGGATGCGGTGGGCCCGGTGCGTGGAATCTCCTGCATTTCTGCGTGTGGGACGGGGCGATGGGCGCGTCTCGGTCGGGGTGACAACCGGGGTCTCGACACGCGGTCGCCTGCGGCGACCAGCTACTCGACCGGCGGGGGAGGGCGCTACTCGACCGGCGGGGGAGGGCGCTACTCGACCGGCGGGGAAGGGCGCTACTCGACCAGCGGGGGAGTGTCGAGCGAAGCGGGGGTGGGGATTCGGTTCCGAGTCGCTGGCATCGGGTCTGGCGGGAAGCGCATCGCCGCAGGCGATACGCGGGGGCATGCGACTCGGAACCGAATCCCCGCCCCCGCGAAGCGCCGCGGCTCAGACGTGCGCGCGCAGCGCCGCACCCTCCACGTCGACGTTGGGCAGGATGCGGTCGAGCCAGCGGGGGATCCACCAGGCGGCGCGCCCCAGCACGTGCATGAGCGCAGGCATGAGCAGCAGGCGCACGACGAACGCGTCGAGCAGCACGCCGACGGCGAGTCCGAGGCCGAGCTGGCGGATGATGACCGACTCCGAGAACACGAAGCCGCCGAACACGGCGACCATGATGAGCCCGGCCGCGATGACGACGGAGCGGCCGGCGCGGAACCCCTGCGCCACGGCGAGGCGGGCGGGGGAGCCGTGCACGTAGGCCTCGCGCATCCCGGATGCGAGGAACAGCTGGTAGTCCATCGCGAGCCCGAACAGGATGCCGACGAGGATGAGCGGCAGGAAGCTGAGGATCGGCATGGTCGTGGTGAGCCCGAACACGGGCGCGAGCCAGCCCCACTGGAACACCGCGACGAGCGCCCCGTAGGTCGCGAGCAGCGACAGGATGAAGCCGCCCGTCGCGATCACCGGCACGAGCAGCGAGCGGAACACGACGATCATGATGACGAGCGAGATGCCGACGACGACGAGCAGGTAGAGCGGCAGCACGTCGGCGAGGTTGTCGGAGATGTCGATGTTGATGGCGGCCTGGCCGGCGACGCCGAGTTCGATGCCGTCGACGGTCGTGGCCCGCAGCGCCTGCACGACCTCGGCGGTGGAGGCCGCGTTGGGTCCCTCGGCGGGGATCACCTGGAAGGCGGCGAGCGCGTTGCCGTCGCTCACCGCGATGGGGGCGACCGCGACGACGCCGTCGATGTCGGCGAGGGCCTCGGCGATGTCGAGCTGTCGTCCGAGCACCTCGTCGTCGCCCGTGCCCTCGGGCAGCGGCGCGGTGACGAGCAGCGCGCTGTTCGCGCCGGGCCCGAAGGCCGCATCCGCGAGCTCGAACGCGCGCTGCGTGGTCGATCCGGCCGGTTCCGAGCCGCCGTCGGGCAGCCCGAGCCGCATCGAGGCGGCGGGCACCGCGCACGCGAGCAGGGCGGCGACGGTCACGGCGATCGTCACGAGGGTGCGCGCCCAGCCCATTGGCTTCGCGGTGGTGGACGGATGCGGCACCGCGCCCGAGGCGAGCTGCTGCCGCGCACGGCGGCCCAGCATCCGCTCGCCCGCGAGTCCGAGCATGGCGGGGGTCAGGGTGATGGCGATGAGCACGGCGATCGCGACGCACGCGGCGCCGACGGCCCCCATGAGGCCGAGGAACGGGATGCCGGTGACGACGAGGGCGAGCAAGGCCACGACGACGGTCGCGCCGGCGAACACGACGGCCGTGCCCGCGGTGCCGTTGGCGAGTGCGATGGAGTCGTGCACTTCGGCGCCCGCGAGCAGTTGCCGTCGGTGCCGGTTGACGATGAAGAGCGCGTAGTCGATGCCGACCGCGAGCCCGAGCATCACGCCGAGCACGGGGGTGACGGATGCCATGGTCACCGTGCCCGAGAAGGCGAGCGACCCGAGAACGCCGATAGCGACGCCCGTGAGGGCCGTGATGATGGGGAACGACGCGGCGAGCAGCGAGCCGAGCATCACGATGAGCACGACGGCCGCGATGGCGACGCCGATCGCTTCGCCGATGCCGACGATCTGCGGCACGCCCTGCGCGATCTCGGTCGAGAAGGCGACCTCGACGCCGTCGATGTCGGCGGCGCCGTCGGTGAAGTGCCGGATGACGCTCTCTTTGGCCTCGTCGGAGAGTTCGAGGCGGGGCTCGGAGAAGGCGACGTTGACGACGGCCGTGGCTCCGTCATCCGACACGACGCGGATGCCGTCGGAGAGTTCGGCGACGCGCGCCCCCTGCTCGAGCAGCGCGTCCTGCGCGTCGAGGGTGGCGCGGTTCGCGTCGAGCTCGGCCTGTTGGGCGTCGAGCCCGGCGAGCATCTCGGGGGTGGCGCCCATGGCCTCGAGCTGGGCGCGGGCGGCGTCGAGCTGCTGCTGGCCGGCGTCGAGCTGCGCGCGCCCCGCCGCGAGCTGGGTGCGGCCGTCGTCGAGCTGGGCGAGTTGCTCGGCGCGCTGCTGCTCGGCGGTGAAGGGGTCGACGACCTCGGCCACGTCGATGAGCAATCCGGTGTCGGCGGCGAGCTCGGTGATGGCGGCGCGCTGCTGTTCGGTGAAGGGTGCGTCGTCGGTGGTGCGGAACACGACCATGCCGGCGGCGCCGCTGTATTCGGGAAGCTCCGCCTGCAGCTCCTCGATGACGTCGCTGGACGCGGTGCCCGGGATGTCGAAGCTGTTGCTGAGTCCGCCCGAGAAGGCGGCGAACGCGCCACCCGCGAGGCCGAGGATGACGACCCAGACTGCGATGACCCATCCGGTGCGGCGGGCGGCGAAGCGTCCGAGTCGGTACAGCAGTGCGGCCACGGGGGATCTCCTCGGATGCGGTCGGGCTGGCAAGACGAGACGGTGCGTCTCGTGATTACGATAGCGGCTATGAGCGACGCACATCGACGGGGTCCCGCCCGCAGTGAGGCGGCGCGGCTCGCGATCCTGTCGGCGACCGCGCGCATCTTCACCGAGCGTGGCTACGACGGCCTCACCATGGAGGGCGTCGCATCCGCTGCCGGCGTCGGCAAGCAGACCATCTACCGCTGGTGGCCCTCGCGCAGCGCGCTCGTGGCCGAGTGCCTTGCCGAGGGGCTCATCATGCCCGACTGGTTCGTGCCGCCCGACTCGGGCGACGTGCGCGCCGACCTGACGCTCTGGCTGCAGAACGTCGTCGACTTCATCGGACAACCGGGCAACGACGCGCTGCTGCGCTCGCTCGTGGCGGCGTCGGCTGAAGACGCCGCCGTCGCGGCCGGACTCAGCGAACGACTCGGCGTGCTGCAGCTGCTGGGCGAGCGGATGCGGCGGGCCGTCGCCGCGGGCGACATCGACGAGCTGCCGGTCGAGGACCTCGTGGAGGCGATGCTCGGCGCCGTCGTCGTGCGGGCGCTGCGGCGCGGCCCCGTCGACCGCGCCTTCGCGGCGCGCCTCGTGACAACCCTCTTCGGACCGCACAGCTCAGCTGGGTGACGAGCACCGCCCGGTGGCTTCGAGACGCGGACGCTCTGCGCCCGCTCCTCAGCCACCTCGAACCCGCCGACACCCGCAGTGCTCAGCTGGTTGAGGAGCGCATCGCGCAGCGATACGCGTCTCGAAACCAGCGCCCTACAGGACCTTCGACCGACGTCTCGCGCACCTGCGTTCGCTACCCTGGTCGCTTGTGACCACCGAGCCGGCAGCCGCCCCCGGGCGTCGGCGGATGCGGTGGCTCGTCGCGGGGATCGCGCTCGTGCTGCTCGCCGCCGCGGTGGTGCTCGCGGCACGCTGGCTGCGCGGCCTCGAGCCCGTGCAGGACTTCATCGCGAGCTTCCCCGGCTCGTATCCACTGCCCGCCGATGCGCCCGTGGGGCTGCCGGCCTGGCTCGGCTGGCAGCACTTCTTCAACTTCTTCTTCCTCGTGCTCATCGTGCGCACGGGCCTGCAGTCGCGTGCCGAGAAGCGCCCCGCCGCGCTCTGGACCTCGAAGCGCAACCGCCGCCGCCGCATGAGCCTCACCGTGTGGCTGCACCTCTCGCTCGATGTGCTGTGGATCGCGAACGGCGTCGTCTACGTGGTGCTGCTCGTCGCCACCGGCCAGTGGGTGCGCATCGTGCCGACCAGCTGGGACGTCATCCCGAACGCGATCTCGGCGGGGCTGCAGTACGCATCCCTCGACTGGCCCCTCGAGAACAGCTGGGTGAACTACAACTCGCTGCAGCAGCTGAGCTACGTCGCGACCGTGTTCATCGCGGCGCCGCTCGCGATCGCCACCGGCGCGCGGATGTCGGCCTTCTGGCCGCGCGATGCCGATCGGCTGAACCGGGCCTACCCGTTCGCGGTGGCGCAGGCCGTGCACCTGCCGGTGATGGTGTACTTCATCGCGTTCACGATCGTGCATGTCGCGCTCGTGCTCGCGACGGGCGCGCTGCGCAACCTCAACCACATGTTCGCCTCGCGCGACGCGGGCGACTGGGTCGGCTTCGGCATCTTCGCGGTGTCGCTGCTCGTGCTCGCGGCGGGCTGGGCACTCATCCGCCCCGCCGTCGTCGACCGCATCGCCTCCGCCTTCGGCGAGGTCACGCGCCGCTGACCCTCCCCGATCGGGGGTTCGGCCGGCGGATGCCGTGCCCGCGCGGCGAGGCCCGGGCTACCCTGGCGGCATGCACCGCATCTTCAGCAAGAGCGTCGCCTCGGTGTACCCGTTCTACGTCGAGAAGGTCGAGAAGAAGGGCCGCACCGTCGCGGAGCTCGACCAGGTCATCGAGTGGCTCACCGGGTTCGACGAGGCAGAGCTGCACCGCCACCTCGAGGCGGGCACGACCTTCGAGCAGTTCTTCGCGACCGCGCGACTGAACCCGAACGCATCCCTCATCACGGGCGTCATCTGCGGCGTGCGGGTGGAGGAGATCGAGGATCCCCTCATGCAGAAGCTGCGCTACCTCGACAAGCTCGTCGACGAGCTCGCGCGCGGCAAGGCGATGGAGAAGGTGCTGCGCGCATGAGCGAACCGCTGCTGTACCGGGTCGACGACGGCCTCGCCCGCATCACCCTCAACCGTCCAGAGCGGCTCAACGCCTTCGACGCCGCGCTCGGCGAGGCCTGGGCGGCGGCGACGACGGATGCGGTGGCGCGCAACGAGGTGCGGGCCGTGCTGATCGACGGCGCGGGCCCGGCGTTCTGCGCCGGGGGAGACGTGCGCGCCATGGTCGAGCTCGACTCGGGCGAGGGCATGACGGAGCTCGCGGGCGTCATCAACCGGGGCATCCTCGCGCTCGTCGAGTCGGAGCTGCCGGTGGCGGTCGCGGCGCACGGCACGACCGTGGGCGGCGGGCTCGGCATCCTGCTCGCTGGCGACTACGCGGTCGTCGGCGAGAGCTCGAAGCTCGGCAGCCGCTACGCCAACGTGGGGCTCACCCCCGACCTATCGGTGTCGGCCCAGCTCGCGCGCGCCGTCGGCGAGCGGCGTGCCCTGCAGCTCGTGCTCGGCGACCGGATGCTGTCGGGCGCCGAGGCGGTCGAGTGGGGGCTCGCGGCCGAGGTGGTTCCGGATGCCGAGGTCGGCACACGTGCGGAAGCCGTCGCCCGCGCGTGGGTGGCGGGTGCCGCATCCGCCTACGGTCGGGCGAAGCGACTCGTGCGCGACGCGGCCGCGCGCTCCATGCGCAAGCAGCTTGCCGAGGAGGCCCGCTCGATCGGCGCCGCCTACGCCACCCCCGACGCGCAACGTCTGACGCGAGCCTTCGCCTCCCGCTGACGCTCAGGAGATTGAGGAGCGGCGCGCAGCGACGCGTCTCGAAATCTCCGTCTCGATCGGGGGTCTCGATACACCCGCTGCGCGGGCACTCGACCAGCGGGGTGGGGTGCTGCGCGGGCACTCGACCAGCGGGGTGGGGTGCTGCGCGTGACCTCGACGGGCGGAGACGCTCAGGCGAGGGCGGCGGCGACGTGCTCGCGCACGGCGGGCACGACATCCGTCTCGAACCAGGGGTTCTTGGCCTGCCAGCGGAAGTTGAGCGGTGACGGGTGCACGATCGGGAGGAACTCGGGCAGGTAGTCGGCGTAGGCGTGCACCGTCTGGGTGAGCGATGCGGCACGCCGCCGCCCGAGGTAGTACGCCTGAGCGTAGGAGCCGATGAGCAGCGTGAGCCGGATGTCGGGCATGAGCGCGAACAGCGGCGGATGCCAGCGCTGGGCGAAGCCGCGCCGCGGCGGCAGGTCGCCGCTCGTGCCGCGGCCCGGGTAGTAGAAGTCCATCGGCACGAGGGCCACGAGCGACGGGTCGCGGAACTGCTGCTCGGTGACCCCCATCCACTGCATGAGCCGCGCCCCGCTCGCGTCGTCCCACGGCACACCGCTCGCCTGCGCGAGACGGCCGGGCGCCTGCCCGATGACGGCGACGCGCGCCGTGGCGCTCGCCGTGTAGAGCGGCGCGTAGCCGAGCTCGTGCATGCTCGCGTTCTCGGGGTCGGCGATGATCGCCGCGCGGATCTGCTCGAAATCGGCGAACTCGCTCACGCATCCTCCTCGGGTGGGTAGGTCAGCACCCCGTCGGCGATCACCATCGCGGGGTTCAGCTCGGCGCGCTCGACGTGGGTGGGCGACATGATGTGGAACACCTCGGCGCCCGCGACGATCGCCGCATCCGTGATGAGCCGGCGGTGGCAACGCCAGGGCACCGCCTCGCTGCACATGATGGCGGGCACGGATGCGGTGGCCTCGTCGAGCAGCGTCGCAAGACCGGCGTGGAACTCGGGGGTGGCCATGTAGTCGGCGTAGTCGCGGAACGCGCGCACCCGCCACCACCCGTTGGGGCTCTCCACCCCGGCGGGGGTGCGGCGGCGGCCGCCGAGGTCTTTCGCCCAGCGGTAGGAGATGCGCTCGGGCAGCGCCTCTTCGATCTCCTCCCGGTTCCACTGCGGGAACGCGCGTGAGCCGGGCAGCGAGCGCACGTCGACGAGCTCGTTCACCCCGTTCTGATCGAGCATCGCGACGACCTCGTCGAAGTCGCGCGTCGAGTGGCCGATCGTGAACAGTCTCACCATGCCGCCTCCCCCTCCGGTCTATCACCTGCCGCTGGGGGCGTGGGGGATGCGTCAGGCCAGCACGACCTCCACGCCCGCGTCGCGCAGGCGCTGCAGCTCGTCGGGGTCGGCGGAATCGTCGGTGACGAGGGTCGTGATGTCGGTGATCTCGGCCATCTTGGCGAGCGCCGCGCGGCCGATCTTCGAGCCGTCGGCCACGACGATCGTGCGCTGCGCCTTCGACACCATGGCGTGGTTGGTGCGCGCCTCGGTCTCGTCGTGGGTCGTCACCCCTGCGGATGCCGACACCCCGTCGGCGCCCAGGATCGCGGTGCCGACGTTGACGGCGCTGAAGGTTCCCTCGGCGAGCACGCCGACGAGCTCGAGCGACTGGGGGCGCAGGATGCCGCCCGTCATCACGACCTTGAGCCGCGGGTACGACGCCACGAGCGAGGCGATCGAGAGCGAGTTGGTGACGATCGTCAGGTCGGCGTGGTTGACGAGCTCGCGCGCGACCCCCGCGGTCGTCGTGCCGCCCGAGAGCGCCACGGCATGGCGCTCGCGCGGGATGCGGATGGCGGCGGCGCGCGCGATGCGCCGCTTCGCCTCCTGGAATCGCGTGTCGCGCAGCGCGACGGGCAGTTCGGCGAGCGATCCGGCCGCCTTCGCGCCGCCGTGGGTGCGCACGATGAGCCCCTGGTCGGCGAGCACCGTGAGATCGCGCCGCAGGGTGGCCGCGGAGCTCTGGAACAGCTCGGCGAGCTCGGTGAGCGACACCTCGCCGCGCTCGGCGATGGCGTCGAGGATGTCGGCCATGCGGCGGGAGCGCTTGGGGGAGCCGCCGAGCTCGGCGACGGTGCTGGTGCTGTAGGCGGTGGCCATGGCAAGTGAGCATGACAGATGAGCGAATGCACGTCAATCCGCTCATTCGGTTGCGCGACTCGCGCAGTCTCTCGACAATCGAGGCATGCCGACGATCGTCTTCCTCGGGGCCGGCAGCGTCGTGTTCACGCGCCAGCTGCTCACCGACCTGCTGCGCTTCCCCGACCTGCCGGTGCTCGACATCGCCCTGCACGACATCGACGCCGAACGGCTCGAGGTGGCGCGTGCCACGGCCGAGAACGTCGCGACGCAACTCGGCCGCGAGGTGCGGGTCACCGCATCCGCCGACCGCCGCGAGGCGCTCGCGGGCGCCGACTTCGTCATCAACATGATCCAGGTGGGTGGCATCGCGGCCACGCGGGTCGACCTCGAGCTGCCCGCCCGACGGGGTCTGCGGCAGACGATCGGCGACACGACCGGCGTCGGCGGCGTGTTTCGCGCGCTGCGCACCTTCCCGGTGCTCACCGGCATCGCGCGCGACATGCGCGAACTCTGCCCCGACGCGTGGTTCCTCAACTACACCAACCCGATGGCCATGAACATCTGGTGGATGTCGCACGTCGCCCCCGAGATCAAGGCGGTCGGCCTCTGCCACAGCGTCTACTGGACCGTCCACGACCTGTGCGAGCTCGTGGGTGTGCCGCTCGAGGGCACGCACTACCGCGCCGCGGGCGTGAACCACCAGGCATGGCTCACCGAGTGGAGCCGTGACGGAGAAGACCTCTACCCGCTGCTGCGCGAGAAGATCGCATCCGACCCCGAGCTCTCCCGCCGCGTGCGCGTCGAGATCTTCCGCCGCATCGGCTACTACCCCACCGAGACGAGCGAGCACTCCTCCGAGTACCTCGACTGGTTCCTGCGGGATGACGCCCAGATCGAGCGGTTCCGTCTCGAGCCGCTGCAGTACATCGGCATCTCGGAGCGCAACGTTCACGAGTTCGAGGAGGCGCGCGCCACCCTCGCCGCGGGCGGCGATGTGCCGCTGCACGAGGCGCGGGACTCTGCGGAGTACGCCCCGCAGATCATCCACTCGATGCTCACCGGCACCGAGCGCGAGATCCACGTGAACGTGCCGAACGCCGGCCTCGTCGACAACCTGCCGCAGGGCGCGACAGTCGAGGTCCCCGCCACGGTCGACGGCTCGGGTGTGCACCCGATCGCCTGGGGCGAGGTGTGGCCGGCCGGCGCCGCGCTCAACCGCAGCTACCTCTCGGTGGCCGAGCTCACCATCCGCGCCGCCGCCGAGGGCGACCCAGAGCTCGTGCGCCGCGCCGTGCTCGTCGACCCGAACGCGAGCTCGACGCTCACCCCCGCCGAGATCTGGGCACTGTGCGATGAGCTGACCGAGGCGCACGCGGCGCTGCTGCCCGAGAACCTGGGCGGCCGCGTGCCGCACGTGCTGCCGTGAGCCTCGCGCCCACCGCCGAGCTCGTCGCGGATGCCGTCGCGCGCGGGCGCGCCGTGCCCGCTTTCAACGTCATCACGCTCGAGCACGCGGAGGCTGTCGTCGCCGGTGCGGCGGATGCGGGCGTCGGTGCACTTCTGCAGCTGAGCGAGAACGCGATCGCGTTCCGCGGCGCCTTCGCCCCGCTGCTCGCCGCCTGCCGGGAGCTCGCGCGCGAGGCGGACGTGCCTATCGGCATCCACCTCGACCACCTCGAAGACGACGCGCTTGTCGGCGCGGTCATCGCGCGGGCGGGCGAGCTCGGCGTCGGCTCGGTCATGTTCGACCGGGCGACGCTGCCGTATGCGGAGAACGTCGCGCTCACGGCGCGCGTCGCGGCGTCCGCGCACGCTGCGGGGCTGTGGGCCGAGGGCGAGCTCGGCGAGGTGGGCGGCAAGAACGGTGCTCACGCTCCGGGCGTGCGCACCGATCCGGATGAGGCCGCCGCGTTCGTTACAGCGACGGGTGTCGACCTGCTCGCGGTGGCGGTCGGCTCGAGCCATGCGATGCGCGAGCGCACTGCGGCGATCGATCTGGACCTCGTCCGTCGGCTGGCATCCGCGGTCCCGGTTCCGCTCGTGCTGCACGGCAGCTCGGGGGTGCCGGATGCGGTGCTCGCCGATGCGGTCGCCGCCGGCATCCGCAAGGTGAACGTGGGAACGGTACTCGGCATCGTCGGCACCGCGCGTCTGCGCGATGAGCTTGCGGCGGACCCCGCGGCCGTCGACCCCCGGAAGTATCTGCGCGGCATGCGTGACGCCATTCGTGCCGAGGTCGCCCGACTGGCCGCCCTCGTGGGCTGACTCCGCATCCGTCTGCTTTCGCAACTCAGGAGTGCGTCCCCGCTTCGGCCTCTCGACGCGCGGGAGCAGCATCCGTTCCTGAGTTGCGAAACACGCGAGTTGCCTAAGTCAGGAGCGAATGCCGGGGCGCCGCCGGACGCGCGCAGATGCGGCCCCATCTCCTGAGTTGCGAAAGTGTGGGCGGGTGCGGATGCGAGTGAGGGCGTCTCAGAGGCCGAGCACCCGCTGCGCGTTGGTGCGGTAGATGCGCTCGAGGAGGTCGGCGGGCAGACCCAGAGCGGATACCGTCCAGCGTCCCTGAGGCGGCGTCTCGGCCCCGGGCGCGTATTCGAACGCCTCGTCGTCCGTCTCGAGGAACCGGAAGTGCAGGCGGTACTGCTCCTCGGTGGCGGGGTAGATGTCGGTGCCGAACAGCACGCGGTCGGGGTGCCGCTCGAGCAGCGCGGTGAAGCGGCGCGGCTGACGGCCGAGCTCGGCCATCCGACCCCCGATGTCGATCGAGTAGTTGGGGCAGTCCTCGAGCAGCCGCTCGACGAGGTCGAGGTCCTCCGCGGCGCAGCCGGCGTGCGCGCCGATGAAGCGCGTGTCGGGGCAGGCCTCGACGAGACGGCGGTGCGCGAGCAGCAGCCGGTCGAAGGTGGGGTGCACGCTGCGGTCGCCGAACCACCACTCCTTCATCTGCATGAGCTCGTCGATGCGCTCGTTGTGCGCATCGAGCGGCTCGAAGAACGCCTTCGGGTCGGCCGTGTGGATGAGCACCGGCAGTCCGAGGGCGCCCGCGTGCTGCAACACGGCGATGACGCGCGGATCGTCGGGCAGGATGAGCGCGCCGTCCGCGTCGCGGATCGTCAGGCCGAGGTTCTTCCACACCTTGACCCCGCGTGCTCCGCGGGCGGCGCTGTCGTCGAGCGAGGCGCGCAGCGTCTGCACCCCGTCGGCGGATGCGAGCTGCGCCCAGTCGAGCTGGCAGAAGGTCACGAAGCGTCCGGGGTACGCGCGGTCGTAGCGCTCGACGTTGGCGGTGACCTCGTCTCCCCACATGCCGTCGAGGTTGACGATCGTCTCGACCCCGCACGCGTCCATGATCGCGACGAGCGCATCCGGGTCTTGGATCATCCACTCGCCGTCGCTCAGCCAGCGCCCGAGGTGGTTGTGCACGTCGATCGCGGGGAACGCGGCCCGCTCCACCTCGGTCGCCGGAAGCCGCAGCTGCGACACCGGATGCCACTCGGGCACCGGCAGGCGGCGCAGGTCCTCCCAGGAGAGGGACGGGGTGGTCTCGGTCACGGGCGGCTCCTGTGCTCATCCGGCGGGGTGGGGCCAGGATATGGCCGGTACGCCGCCCATGAACACGAATGCGCATAAGGAATGCGCATTTCGTGCATATTCTTGAGTGAATGTTGCCCAAACGAGCGGATCACGGGAATATCGATCAACCTGACGCGACGATGCGCAGTTCGCATCGGCCGCAGGGCACCATCCTCGATCACCGGATCGCCGGACCACACGGTTCGGCCGACCACCGAAAGGACCACCCGATGCAACGCACGACACACCGTGGTGCTCGCGGGCGCATCGCCCTCGCCGTCACCGCGACTGCGAGCGCGGCGGCGCTTCTCGCCGCCTGCTCCAGCCCCGCCGAGACCGGTGGCGACGTCTCCGGCTACGAGCCGCCCGCATCCGACCTGACGGCCGAGCTGACCTACGCGTTCTGGGACGCGACGCAACAGGAGGCCATCGAGGCCAACCTCGCGGAGTTCAACAAGGAGTACCCGAACATCAAGGTCAACCTCGACGTCACGCCGTGGGGCGACTACTGGACCAAGATCCAGACCCAGGCGTCGAGCGACACCCTGCCCGACCTGTTCTGGCTCAACGGCCCGAACTTCCAGCTGTACGCATCGAACGACAAGATCGCGCCGATCACGCCGCTCGTCGAAGGCGGCTACATCGACCCGGCGAACTACCCGGCCGCGCTCGTCGACCTCTACAACCTCGATGGCGTGCAGTACGGCGTTCCGAAGGACTTCGACACGATCGGCCTCTGGTACAACACGGCGCTGTTCGCCGAGGCCGGCGTCGCCGAGCCCACCGACGACTGGACGTGGGACGACCTCACGAGCGCTGCCGAGCAGATCTCGACCGCGCTCGGCGACCAGGGCGTCTACGGCGCCGCCGCCGGCATGGACGGTCAGACCACGTACTACAACACGATCTTCCAGGCGGGTGGCGAGGTCATCACGGCCGACGGCACCTCGGGTTACGCCGAGCCGGCGACCCAGGAGGGCATCCAGTTCTGGACCGACCTCATGGCGAGCGGTGCGTCGCCCTCGATGCAGCAGCTCACCGACACCCCGGCCGACCAGTGGTTCACCTCGGGCAAGCTCGCCATGTACTACGGCGGCAGCTGGTTCCGCGGCGCCATCGGCGGATCGGATGTCGAAGCCGATGTGCAGGTCGCCCCGCTTCCGCAGGGCAAGGAGCGTGCGACCGTGATCCACGGCGTCTCGAACGTCGTCGGCGCGAACAGCAAGAACATGCAGGCCGCCCGCGCGCTGCAGGCGTTCCTCGCGAGCGAGGAGGCCCAGCAGCAGCAGGGCGAGGTCGGCTCGATCATCCCGGCGTTCAACGGCACGCAGTCGTCGTTCGCGAACTCGCTGCCGGGCGTGAACCTGCAGATCTTCCTCGACGCCACCGCGTACGCGAAGCCGCTGCCGGTGTCGAAGAACTCCGCCGCGTGGAACGCCGCCGAGGCGGAGCTGCTGCCCGACGCCTTCTCGGGCGCCCGCCCCGTGGCCGAGGTCACCGAGGAGCTCGCCCAGCAGATGAACGACGCTCTGGCCAAGGAGTGATGAGCTCCGCCCCCGCACGCCTCCGCCCCGCTCGCGCCACCCGGCGCGGCGGGGCGGAGGCCCAGGCCCGCCGGCGGGACGGCGCCTGGCCGTGGGTCTTCGTGCTCCCGCTACTGGTCGGCATCGGCACCTTCTATCTCTGGCCGATCCTGCAGACCTTCTACTTCTCCTTCACGGAATGGGGCGTCTTCGGGGGGAGCACCTGGACGGGCTTCGAGAACTACGTCCGTCTCGTGCTGGACCCCAAGCTCTACCAGTCGATCGGCAACACGCTGATCTACACCGTGATCGTGCTGCTCAGCATCCCGATCGCGGTCGTGATCGCGACGCTTCTCAACATCCCGGGCCTGCGTTTCGCCGCCCTCTACCGGGTGCTGTTCTTCATGCCCTACATCGCGATGCCGACGGCGGTCGCGATGGTATGGCGCATCATCTTCAACGGCGACTTCGGCGTGCTGAACTGGATGCTGTCGCTCGTCGGCATCGACGGCCCCTACTGGACGAGCACGCCGGGCTTCGCGCTCGTCGCCGTCGCCATCGTGGGTCTCTGGTCGTCGCTCGGCTTCGCGATCATCGTGCTGGGAGCCGGACTCAAGTCGATCCCGCCGGAGTACTACGAGGCCGCGGAACTCGACGGCGCATCCGCCTGGCGTCGCTTCACCTCGATCACGGTTCCGCTGCTCACCCCGAGCATCTTCTTCGTGACCGTGGTGACGACGATCTCGAGCTTCCAACTGTTCGATCTGCTCTACGCGATCCTCGGCAGCTCGAACCCGATCGTGCCCAAGAGCATGTCGCTCGTCTACTTCTTCTACCGCGAGGGCTTCGTGCTGAACGACAAGGGCTACGCGGCCGCGATCGCGATGGTGATCCTGGTGATCATCGGCATCGCCACCCTCATCCAGTTCCGGCTCCAGAGGAAGTGGGTCGTCAATGACTGACCTCGCCGTCCGCCGCCGCTCCGCGCGTCGCGGCTCGCACGCTCTCGCCCACGTGGTGCTCGCGATCGGCGGGTTGCTCATGGCCTTCCCGTTCCTGTGGCAGGTCGTCATGTCGCTGTCGACGAACTCCGAGGTGCAGTCGGTCACGCCGCACTTCTGGCCCGCGGAGCTGCAGTGGGGCAACTACGCCGAGGTCTTCGAGCGTCTGCCGTTCCTCTCGCAGCTGCGCACCTCGGTGGTCATCACGGTCATCCGCACGCTCGCGCAGATCCTGCTGTGCACGCTCGCCGGCTACGCGTTCGCCCGGATGCGGTTCTTCGGCCGCGGCTACATCCTCGGCGTCGTGCTGTCGATCCTCATGGTGCCGTCGCAGGTGTTCCTCATCTCGCAGTACCAGATCGTGCAGGGACTCGGATGGTTGAACACCTTGGCCGGGATCGTCGCGCCGGGCCTGTTCAGCGCCTTCGGCACCTTCCTCATGTACACGGCGTTCCGCAACCTGCCCGACGAGTTGGAGGAGGCGGCACGGCTCGACGGGGCCTCGCCGCTGCGGATCTTCTGGAACATCATGCTTCCGCTCGTGCGGCCGAACATCAACGTGCTCGCGATCCTCACGGCCCTGTGGTCGTGGAACGAGCTGCTGTGGCCGCTCGTGGTGTCGACCTACCAGGAGAACATGCCGCTCTCGGTGGGGCTCGCGACGCTCGTGGGCGACAAGAACAACACGAGCTACCCCGTGATCATGGCGGCGAGCGTGCTCGCGCTCGCGCCGATCCTCCTGCTGTTCATCGTGCTGCAGCGACGCGTGATCGACGGTCTCGCGTTCTCGGGCATGAAGTAGCCCCGCCACTTGATCAAAACGATCAACGGAACTGAGTGAATCGCGCACTTTCCTTGATGAACGCGCAAATCGCACGCACGATGGAGTCATCATGAACCTCACCACCCTCGAGATCGAGAGCCAGCCCGAGATCTGGCGCCGCGCCCTCGACCTCCGCCACGACGCCATCCGTCTGCTCGCTCGTCCGGGCGAGCGGATGCTCGTCATCGGCTGCGGCACCTCCGCCTTCGTCGCCGAGGCGTTCGCGCTGCTGCGCGAGCAGGCCGGCTTCGGCGAGACGGATGCCGCCTACGCCTCCGAGCCGCGACCCTGGCGCCCGTACGACGTCGTCATCGGCATCACCCGCTCCGGCACCACGACCGAGGTGATCGAGGCGCTCCAGGCGGTGCCCGAGGGGGTGCGCACGGTCGTCGTGACCGGCGTCGCGGACTCGCCGTGCGCGGCGCTCGCCGACGAGGTGCTCGTGCTCGACTTCGCCGACGAGCGCTCCGTCGTGCAGACCCGGTTCCCGACCACGTTCCTGTTCCTCGCGCGCGCCGCGTTCGGGGAAGACGTCTCGGGGCTTCCGGATGCCGCTGCCGCCGCACTCGAGGCGGGCGCTCCGAGTGCGCCCGAGGGCTTCGACCACATCGTCTACCTGGGGCGGGGCTGGACCTACGGCCTCGCACAGGAGGCGGCGCTCAAGGTGCGCGAGGCCGCGCAGGCGTGGGCCGAGTCGTATCCGCTGCTCGACTACCGGCACGGGCCGCTCGCCGTGGCCCACCCGGGCTCGCTCGTGTGGTTGCTCGGCGTCGTCGACGAGGAGCTCGCGCGCGACATCCGCGCGACAGGCGCGACCGTCGTGCAGTCGGACGCCGACCCGCTCGTGCAGCTCGCCCTCGCTCAGCAGTTCGCGGTGCGCACCGCCGTGGCGCGCGGGCTCGACCCCGACAACCCGCGGCACCTGACGCGCTCGATCGTGCTCTCCTGACCCGAGAATGGTCGTGACGATGGCGACGAACTCCCTGACGCACGCGACCTCCGCCGCAGCCGCGGGGTTCTCGCGCGTGCTCGTGGCGGGTGACGCCAACCTCGACCTCGTGCTGCGCGGCGACGTCGTGCCCCGCTTCGGCCAGGCCGAGCAGCTGCTCGATGGCGCCGACCTGGTGCTCGGCTCGAGTGCGGGCATCGCCGCAGCTGGACTCGCGCGGCTCGGCGTCGACACCGCTCTCGTGGCGCGTGTCGGGGCCGACGTCTTCGGCGACCACACGCGCGAGCTGCTCGCCGCGGCGGGCGTCGACACGGCATCCGTGGCCGTCTCCGAGCAGCCGACGGGGGTGTCGGTCATCCTCTCGGCGCCGCACGATCGTGCCATCCTCACCCTCACCGGCGCGCTCGCCGGGCTGACGGGCGCGGAGGTGCTCGCGGCGTCGGCCGACGCGACCCACCTGCACGTCGCGTCCTTCTTCCTCGTGCCGGGGCTCGCCCGCGAGCTTCCGGCTGTACTGGCCCGAGTGCGCGAGCGCGGCGTCACGACGAGCCTCGACACCAACTGGGATCCGGCAGAGCGCTGGGACGGGGTCGCGGAGTGCCTGCCGCACCTCGACGTGCTGCTGCCGAACGCCCAGGAGGCCGTGGCGCTCGCTCGCGCGCTCGGAGACGACCCCGCGGATGCCGTGGCCGCCTCCGTCGGGATCGCCCGCCGCGGTCCGCTCGTCGTGGTGAAGGACGGCGCCGACGGCGGTTTCGCCGCGACGCCCGACGGTGCGGTGGTCCGCGCGCCCGGGCTCGTGCTCGACGTCGTCGACACGACGGGAGCGGGCGACAGCTTCGACGCGGGCTTCCTGGCTGCGTGGCTCGACGGCCGTCCGCTCGCGGAGGCCGTGCGCTGGGCGGCCGTCGCCGGGTCGCTCTCGACGCGGGCCGCAGGGGGCACAGGCGGGCAGGCGACGCGCGCCGAGGTCGAGGCGCACGCGTGATCACGTGCCTCGGGCTCTCCCCCGCGCTCGATGTGACCTACGGCGTGACCGCGCTCGAGCCGGGTGCCATCCACCGCCCCGCGTGGAAGCTCGCGCTGCCGGGCGGCAAGTCGCTCAACGTCGCACGCGCCGCGCACGCGCTCGGCGGCCGGGTGCGGGCGATCGCCCCCCTGGGCGGCGCGATCGGAGACGGCATCCGTGCGGCCCTGGACGAGGGCGGCGTGCTGGTCGAGCCGGTCGCCGTGGCGGAGGCGACGCGCATGTGCGTGAGCGTCGTCGACGAGGCCGACGGGCGCATCACCGAGTTCTACGAGAACGTGCCGCAGCTCGACGATGCGGGCTGGCAGGCGATCGCGGCGGCGCTGTCGCGTGTGCACACGGGCTGGCTCGCCGTGTCGGGCTCGGTGCCGTCTGCGCGGGCCGTGGCGCTCGCGGAGGCGCTCACGGAGGTCGCGGATCGCGGGGTGCGGCTCGCGCTCGACCTGCGCGGCGAGGCGCTCGCGGCGTGTCTTGAGCGCACGCGCCCCGCTCTCGTGAAGGTCAACCGTGCCGAGGCCGAGGAGGCGGTCGGCGCGGGAGAGCTCGATGAGTTGGCCGTCCGCCTTCGCGATCGCGGCGCCGAGCTCGCCGTGGTGACGGACGGCGCATCCGGTTCCCTCGGCATGGACGCCGAGGGCGCGTGGCGCGTGACCTCGCCCCCGGTCGGCCGCTACACGGTCGGCGCCGGCGATTCCTTCCTCGCGGGGCTGCTCCTCGCTCTCGACGACGGCGTCGCCCTGCCCGAGGCGCTGCGCGCCGCATCCGCCGTGGCCGCCGCCAACACGCTGCAACCCGGCGCCGCCCTCTTCGACCCGACCGAGCTCGACGCGCTCGCGGCCCGCATCGAGGTGCGCTACCTGCCCGAGCCTCCGTCGGGTGCTCGGGCTCGCCGGGGTCGCTGCTCAGGTGGCTGAGGAGCGCCCGCGAAGCGGACGCGTCTCGAAGCCTCCGTCTGAGCAGCTCGAGTGGCAGAATGAGCGACACTCAGACCGAGGAGGTCGCGTGACTCCGCAGTACGGTCCGCCGGATGGCGTGTCGCAGCTCACCGAGCTGCTGCGCGATGCCGAGAATCGCGACGTCGGCAGTGACGAACGCCGGGCTCCCGATCCGGCCGAGCGCCGCCGGCGGCGCCGCCGGCGCACGCTCGTGGCGGGCATCGCGTCCGCGGTGGTCGTCGCCGTCGTCGGCACATACGTCGGAGTGACGCTCTCGGCACCGCTCCCCCCGCTCTCGGTCGAGGCGTCGACGCTGCGCGCGCCCCAGCCGCCCGCGCCCGTCACGATCCTCACGCCCCCCGAGGGGGCCTGGGCCATGAGCATCGCGGGAGGTGAGCGCTACCTCGGTGCCGACGCGTCAGGCATTTGGGCCACCTCGGGCGCCGACGAATCGCGGCCCATCGCGAGCATCACGAAGCTCATCACGGCGCTCGTGATCCTCGAGGCGAAGCCGCTCACCTCATCCGATGACCCCGGCCCGACACTCACCTTCGACAAGGCCGACCACGAGCTCTACGACAAGTACTACGTGCTCGGCGCGACCATCGCGAAGATGCCGACGGGCAGCTCGCTCGGCCTGCGTGACGTGCTCGAGGCGATGCTCGTGGTCTCCGCGTGCAACTATGCCGAGGCGGCGGCGGAATGGGCGTACGGCTCGCAGTCCGGGTTCCTCGCCGCCGCACGTGGCTGGCTCGCGGCGAACGGACTCGATCACACGACGATCGTCGAGCCCACCGGCATCGACGCCCGCAACGTCTCGACACCCCGCGACCTGCTCGCACTGGGCCGTCTCGCGATGGCGAACCCGGTGATCGCAGAGATCGTCGCATCCGAGACCCTCGACGTGCCGGGGCTCGAACACCGGTCGAACACCAACACCCTGCTCGGGGTGAGCGGGGTGCACGGCATCAAGACGGGCACGCTCGACGGCGCGGGGTCGAACCTGCTGTTCTCGGCGACGTTGGCGTTCGACGTGGGACATAAGCTCGACATCACGGGCGTGCTGCTCGGCGGGACGTCGCGTGACGCGGTGGATCGCGAGATCCGCGCATGGCTCGACAGCATCGCCGCCGGCTATCAGCGGGTTCCCGTGGGCGGCGCGGGGAGGGCCGTCGGCACGGTGTCGACTCCGTGGGGTTCGAGCGCCCGGATGGTGCTCGACGGCGGTGGCACGCTCGGCGTCTGGTCGGACACCCCGATCACCGTCTCGATGACCCCGCCCGTCGTCACCGCCGCGGTCGAGGGCGAACAGGTCGCCAGTGTCACCTGGACCGCGGGCCTCGCGACCGCGACGGCGCCTGTCGTGCTCGACGCGACGATCGAGGAACCCGACGCCTGGTGGCGCCTGACGCACCCGACCGAGCTGTTCGGCGGGTAGCGTCGGCGGCTCGGTCGGTCAGCGGGGTGTCAGGCCGTCGGCGCGAGTTCGGCGATCTGCCCCGTCATCGACTCCGCGGTCAGCTGGATGCCGCCCGTCGAGTTCGACGAGCGCAGGATGTTCTCGATCCAGTCGCGGCTGAGCGCCGGGGTCTCGGGCTCTTCGAACTCGAAGCGCAACGGAATCGACGGGTGCATCCAGATGGTCGTGCGCCCCGCGACCTCGGTCGGCGAGTGCGTCCACGAGAGCGTGAAGCTCTCGCCACGGCGCAGCTTGGTCACGGCGGCGACCTTGAGGTGCGCGAGCGTGCGGTCGTCGATGGAGATGGCTTGGTCGGCGTAATAGAGGATGCCCATGATGGCCTCGTTCGGTGATGGCTCGTGGTCGGCTCAGAACACCAGGGCGCTAGGAGTTGCGAACATTCGCGGTGGATACTGCTCTTTCCGCGAGCGTACGCTACGAGGCTGTGTGACACGGGTGAGTCACGGGAGTCCACTTCAGCCGATCGATGCCACCGCCGCGTGGATCGCGTCGAGCGTCACCTCGGGGCGCGAGACCATCGACACGTGCGAGGCGTCCACCTCGGTGATCGTCGCGCCGGCGCGCTGGGCCATGCGGCGCTGCACGTCGATCGGGATGATCCGGTCGTCGAGCCCGAGCACCGCCCAGCTCGGGATGCTCCGCCACGCGGGCACGCCGGAGGGCGTCACGTTCGTGATGAAGGATGCGGGACGTTGCGTGGCGAGGATGTGCAGACGATCCTTTTCAGGCAGGTCCTGTGCGAACGCGTCGTGCACGGTCGATGCCTTGAGGAACGCCTCCGCGGCACCCTCCGGCGCGCCGGGGTAGCCGGCGACATCCAGTGCGGTGCTCAGGTCGGCGATCGCGAGGCGGAGCCATGACGGTGTAGCCCTCCGCCTGCAGCGGCGAGATGACCGCGTTCCAACTGGAGCCGTCGGCCCAGGCTCCGTGCACGAGCACGATCGTGGGCTTGTTGTTGTCAGACATGTCGACTTCCGTTCCTTCACGCGCCTTGCGGCAGGGGGTGTGAGGATCGGGTTCGGCGCTGACTGGAGGCGCCCTCGGGTTCACTGTATTCCTCGCGGCCTCTCGCGGAACCCCCGAATAGGGGACGATGTGATCATGACCTCGCGCGACCTCGCCCTCGGCTGGATCGCCGAGCGCCGCGCCGTCGTGGCCGAGCGTCTCGCGGCCGTCGAGGCCCGCCTGGATGCCGTGCGCGAGGCCCGCGGCGACTGGATCGACGAGGAGCACGACCCCGAGGGCTTCTCGCTCACCTTCGAGTGGCAGCAGGCGGAGGGCTCGCGCGCCGACCACCTGCGCGAGCTCGCGGAGCTGGATGCGGCAGAGGCGCGCGTGCATGCCGGCACCTTCGGCGTGTGCGAGGTGTGCGGGCGGCCGATTCCGGACGCCCAGCTCGAGCTGCGCCCCGCCCGCACGGTGTGCGTCGCGTGCGCTGACCGGCGGCGGTGAGGTGCGATGGACGCGCCTCTGCTGCTGACGAAACTGCATCCGCCCGCGCGGCGGGCAACCGCGGTGCAGAGGCCCCGCCTGACGTCACGGCTCGCCGACCCCGCCCGACTCGTGGTGCTGGCCGCGCCCGCGGGATTCGGGAAGACGAGCCTGCTCACCGAGTGGCTCGCGGATGCGCACCGGGATGCCGACAGCGCGGGCGAGATCGGGGCGGCGTGGGTTTCGCTCGACGAGCGCGACAACGACGCGACCCAGTTCTGGCGTTACGTGCTCACCGCACTCGACCAGGCGCGGCCGGGCGTCGCATCCGCTGCTCTCGAGGTGCTGGCCGCGGCACCCCACGCGATCGAAGCGATGCTCGCGACACTCGTGAACGAGCTGCAGCAGGCGGGCACCGAGATCGCGCTGGTGCTCGACGACTACCACGTCATCGACGCGCACGCCGTCCACACGGGCGTGGCCTTCCTGGTCGAGAACCTGCCGGCGAACGTGCGCCTCGTCATCGCGAGCCGCATCGATCCTCCGCTGCCGCTCGCGCGGCTGCGCGCTCGCGGCGAACTGCGCGAACTGCGCGCCGAGCAGCTGCGCTTCACCGCAGATGAGACGACGGCCTACCTCACCGAGGCGATGGGGCTCGACCTCGAGGCGGCGGACGCCGCCGCACTCGGCGAACGTACGGAGGGCTGGATCGCCGCCCTGCAGCTCGCCGCCCTGTCGCTCGAGGGCCGCACCGATCCGCGGGCCTTCATCGCCGATTTCGCCGGCGACGATCGTCATGTCGTCGACTACCTCGTCGAAGAGGTGCTTCGTCGCCAACCGGATGCCGTGCGCAGCTTCCTCGTGCAGACGTCGATCCTGAGGCGGTTGAGCGGCGAGCTGTGCGATGCCGTCACGCAGGCGACGGGTTCCGCCGCGACGCTCGAGCAGCTGGAGCGCGGCAACCTGTTCCTGGTTCCGCTCGACGCGCACCGCACCTGGTATCGCTACCATCACCTCTTCGCCGAGATGCTGCGGGCGCGGCTGCGCGACGAGGCGCGCGACAGCATCCCGCAGCTGCACCGCCGGGCGAGCGCCTGGTTCGCCGAACGTGGCGACACCGTCGACGCCTTCGACCATGCGCTCGAGGCGGGCGCGGTCGACGAGGCGGTGCGGCTGCTGAAGGGCGCCGTGCCCGCGATGCAGCGCGGGCGGCAGGAGGTGACCCTCGCGGCGTGGTACGCCCGCCTTCCGGAGGAGGTGGTGAGGGCCGACCCGGATCTGGGGGTCGGATTCGCCGGCGTGCTGCTGTCGTCCGGGCGCACCGACGGGGTGGAGCGATTGCTGAGCGATGCCGAGGCGGCGCTCGGCAGCAGTTCGGAGGGCATCCGCGCGGTTCGCACGGGCATCGCCCTGTACCGTGCCGCGCAGGCGCTGACGAGCGGCGAGCTGCAGCGCGCCGATGAGCACACGGCGATCGCCCTCGAGCTCGCACAGAGCGGCACCGACCTCGATCGCGGTTCCGCTTTCGGATTGCGGGGGCTCGTGCTCTGGGCGCGTGGCGACCTCGAGAACGCGCGCGTCGCATGGGCGACGTCGCTCGCCGCGCTCGAGGCGGCCGGTCACCTCGCCGACGTGCTCGGCGGATCGATCGCGATGGGCGACATCCTGACCGTGCAGGGCCGACTGCACGACGCCGAGCAGCTCTATCGCCGGGGGCTCACCCTCGCCTCCACGAGCACGCCACCGCTGCGGGGGGCCGCCGATATGCACACCGGCCTTGCCGACGTGCTGCGCGAACGCGGCGATCTCGAGGGGGCGAGCGCCGAACTGCACGCGGCCGAGACGCTCGGTGAGCACGCAGGCCTGCCGCAGAACCGGCATCGCCGTCGGATGGCCCTGGCTCGGCTGCTGCTGGCGCGGGGTGACGCGGCAGGTGCCGTGCTCCTGCTCGACGAGGCGGAGGCCCTCTACACGCCCGACTTCTTCCCGGAGGTGCAACCGATCGCGGCGCTTCGTGTGCGCGCGCTGCTCGCCGACGGCCGGGTGGCCGACGCACGAGAGAGCCTGCGACCTCGCTCTGTCGCGCCGCACGACGAGCTGAGCTACCTGAGCGAGTACGACCACATCACCCTCGCGCGCGTGCTCCTGGCCGAGGCGTCGGGGCCCGAGGACCTCGCACAGCTGCAGCAGCTCATCGACCGGCTTCTCGCGGCGGCGCAGGCCGGCGGGCGGAACGGGGTCGTGATCGAGCTGCTGGTGCTGAGCGCACTCACGGCCCGGCGAGCAGGGCAGGCGGCCGACGCGCAGGCGGCCCTCGTGCGTGCCGTGACGCTCGCCGAGCCGCAGGGTTACCTGCGCGTCTTCGCCGACGAGGGCGAGGCGCTCGCGCGTCTGGTCGCGGCCGTGACGAAGAGCGCGGGAGCCACGCGCTATCTCCGCCGACTGCAGGCCGCGGCGGGCGCATCCGCGTCGGGTCGTCGGGCGCGCCCCGCGGCCGGACCCCTCGCGGATCCCCTGAGCGAACGCGAACGCGAGGTGCTGCGCCTGCTCGCGACCGAGCTGTCGGGCCCCGAGATCGCCCGGCATCTCGTGGTCTCGCTCAACACCGTGCGCACGCACACGAAGAACATCTACGCGAAGCTCGGCGCCGGCTCGCGTCGGGAGGCGGTGCGTCTGGCGACCGAGCTGGGGCTGCTGGATTCACCCCGATGATCACCAGATGTGGTGATGACCGCTCACCACATCCGTTCCTAACTTGCGAGGGTGACCAGATCCTCCGACCTCTCCCCGCGGCTGTACGAGATCCGCATCGACTCCCACCTCGACGACAGGTGGGCCGCCTCCTTTGACGGCCTGACGCTCGAGCGCCGCCCCGACGGCACCACGGTGCTGCGCGGCGAGCTCAGCGACCAGTCGGCACTGCACGGGCTGCTCGCGCGGCTTCGTGACGCCGGGCTCCCCCTGCTGTCGGTCGCGGCCGTGTCGGAGCCCGACGGGTCGATGCGCGCGGCGGCGTACCGCCGCTTCGGCGGGCCGGATGTCGTGCGCGTCGAGACCGTACGGCGGCCCCAGCCGGCCGCGGGTGAGCTGCTCATCCGGGTGCACGCCAGCACGGTGAGCGCCGCCGATCATCGCGCGCGCTCGCGGGACATCCCCGCCGGGCTCCTGCTGCCCAGCTCGCTCGTGCTCGGCTTCGTGCGGCCGCGTCGCCCCGTGCTCGGCATGGACGCCGCAGGCGTCGTCGTCGCGGTCGGTGCGGGCGAGACCCGTTTCGCGCCCGGCGACGAGGTCGTCGCGATGCTCGGCAGTCGCTTCGGAGGTCACGCCGAGTATGCGATCGTCGGGCCGGCGGATGCGGTGGCCGCGAAACCGCGGACGATGTCGTTCGCCGCCGCCGCGGCCCTCGTGTTCGGCGGGATCACCGCGCGCGCCTACCTGCGCCAGGCCGACATCCGACCCGGCATGCGGGTGCTCGTCAACGGCGCTTCGGGCGCCGTGGGCACCGCGGCCGTGCAACTCGCTCGCGCGCAGGGCGCCCACGTGACGGCCGTGTGCAGTTCGCGCAACCGCGAGCTGGTCGCCTCGCTCGGAGCCGAGCGGGTCATCGACTACGAGACGAGCGACTTCGCGGCCGAGCCGGGCAGCTACGACGTGATCGTCGACTGCGTCGGCAACGCACCGCTCGCCCGAGTGCGCGAGCGTCTCGCGCGCCACGGTTCACTACTGCTCGTCGCGGCCGACCTCACCTCCGTTCTGCGGGCGCCCCGTCAGGCGCGCCGGGAGGAGATCCGCATCGTGACGGGCCCCGGGCCCTCCCGCTCCGACGACCTCGACCTCGTCATGACACTCGCGCGGGACGGCGGCATCCGCCCCGTCATCGATCGCAGCTTCACGCTCGACCAGATCGTCGAGGCCCACCGCCTCGTCGACACCGGCCGCAAGCGCGGCAGCGTCGTCGTAACGGTTCCCTCGGCCTGACCGCCGCATCCGCCGCATTCGCTGCCCATCACATCCGCTGCCCGACACCGAAGGAGAACCGCCATGACGCACCCCGTCGCCCTCACCGGGCACCTCGATCGACCGTCCCGATGGCTGTGGCTCGTGAAGATGGTGCTCGCCGTACCGCACTTCGTGGCGCTCGCCGTGCTCGCCGCCGTCTTCGTGGTGACCACGCTGATCGCCGCGATCGCGATCCTCGCGAGCGGTCGCTACCCGCGGGCGCTGTTCGAGCTCAACGTGGGCATCCTGCGCTGGAACTGGCGCGTGGGGTTCTACGTCTATGCGGCTCTCGGCACCGACCGCTACCCGCCGTTCGCCCTCGGCGCCGTCGACTACCCGGCCGCTCTCGACATCCGCTATCCGGAGCGTTCCTCGCGAGTGCTCGTGCTCGCGAGGTGGGTGCTCGCCCTACCGCAGCTGGCGATCGTCGGTCTCGTGACCGCCGACATCATGCTCTACCCGGTGCCCGCCCTCAACACGCTCGCGGGTGACATGCAGCTCGCCGGCGGATACTCGGTGCTCAACCTGCTCGTCGTGATCGCAGGGTTCTTCCTGCTCGTGACGGGCGCCTACCCGGCCGGGCTGTTCGGATTCCTGATGGGCATCAACCGGTGGTGCTACCGGCTGCTCGCCTACCTGGCCTGCATGACCGACGAGTACCCGCCGTTCCGCCTCGACGCGGGAGAGCACGAACCCGGGGCGCTCGGGTCGGGGGCGCTCGACTCCGGGGCGCCGCTCGGCACGGTCGCCTCCGTGGTCTCGGCGGTGCGGTCATGACCGCCGGCACGCGCTCGCGCGGCGTCTGGTGGGTGCCGGTCGGCCTCATCCTGCTCAACCTCATCCCGATCGTCTCCGGATCGCTGCGCCTCACCCAGCTCGGCGGCGGGCCCGAGCTGCTGCCGGCCGCCGACAGGTTCACGAGTTTCCCGTGGCCGGTGGTGACGCACATCGTCTCGGCGACCTTCTACAGCGTCGTCGGCGCGTTCCAGTTCCTGCCGGGACTGCGGCGAGGGCGCCGCAGCTGGCACGCGACGGTCGGGCGCGTTCTCATCCCCGCGGGGTTCCTCGTAGCCCTGAGCGGCATGTGGATGGGTGCCTTCTCCGAGCTGCCCGTCGGCGACGGTGTCGCCCTCATGGTGCTCCGGCTCGGCTTCGGCGCGTACATGCTGCTGAGCCTCGTGCTCGGTGTGCGCGCGATCCGTCGTCGACGCTTCGCCGCGCACGGGGCGTGGATGACACGCGCTTACGCGATCGGGGTCGCGGCGGGAACGCAGGCGCTCGTGCTCATCCCGGTGTCGATGGCGCTCGGCTCGACGCACGAGCTGGGTCGTGCCCTCGCCATGGGTCTCGCCTGGCTCGTGAACCTCGCCGTCGCCGAGGTGGCGATCCGCCGCAGGGTCGCCATCTCATCCGCACCTCGCCCCGTCGCCGACGGGGTGTGACCGCGCAACACGCGCACAACCAGAGAAGAGAAGCACATGGCACAGGCCCCCTCCGCACACGTCCGCGCGATCATCACGTGGCTGGCGATCTTCCCCCTCGTCGCGATCGGTATGACGGCGATCGCGCCCATCTCGACCGACTGGCACCCCATCCTGCGAGCACTCGTGCTGACCATCGTGGTCGTGCCGGTGGCCGTGTACTTCGTGGTGCCGCAACTGTTCCGCGGCTACGCCGCCATCAGGCGCCGCGGCGGCGAGTAGCCGACGAGCCGATGGTCGCCTCGATGTCCTTCGTGAGCAGGTACATGACGCGTGACGAGCGGGGAACCGCGGTGAACCCGAAGCGCCGGTAGAACGCGACCGCACCATCGTCGATGGCGTCGACGAGCACCGCGCGGGAACCGACGATCCGCGACGCCTCCGCGCTCTTCAGCACGGCATCCTGCAGCAGCGAGGCGCCCACGCCGGCGCCCTGGAACCGCGTGTCGACTGCGAGCCTCCCGATGAGGATCACGGGGACGGGGTCGGGCGCGTTTCGAGCGAGAGCGCCTGCAGCCTGCTCGCGGGCGAGCGCCGACGCGCTCAGGCAGTAGTAGCCGGCGATCAGCCCGCTCTGACGTTCGATCGAGACGAACGTTCGGGACGATCCGCCCCCCTCGTTCTTGATCGCGCGCAGAGTGAGCCAGTTGTCGAGAGTGCGCTCGCCGCAGGAGAACTCCGAGACGTCGTCCTGAGGCGTGATCGGCCGGGGCGGCGTGAACGATGTCACTCGGTGAACACCGAGGGGCGACGCAGCAGGGCGGCGAGCTCGACGACCGGTGATGCGGGCCGGTCGAGCACCGCGTTGAACGCCTCCCAGGCCTCCGCTGACACATGCAGGTCGCGCTCGCGGCGGATCACCTCAGCTGCCTCGTCGACGAGCAGCGGAACCGAGAAGTCGGTCACCGAGCGACCCGAGATGATCGCCGCCTGCTCGATCGTGCGCTTCTGCTCCGAGGTGAGACGCAGTTCGAGACGGTCGTTCTTGAGCGGGGACGGCATCGCACCAGTGTACGGCAATTTACCGGACGCGTCTCGCGCTGGCTCCGCGCAGCCCCGGCGTAGGGTCGTCGGCATGTGCCGCAACATCCGCTGCCTTCACAACTTCGACCCGCCCACGAGCGACGACGAGGTGCGGGAGGCCGCCCTCCAGTTCGTGCGCAAGGTGAGCGGGTCGACGCATCCGTCCCGGGCCAACACGCCCGCGTTCGAGCAGGCGATCGACGAGATCGCCGCGGCCACCCGTCGGATGCTCGACCAGCTGGTGACGAACGCGCCGCCCAAGAGCCGCGAGGCCGAGGCGATCAAGGGGCGAGCGCGCCACGAGAAGCGCATGGAGCGCGAGGTGCGCATCCGCACGGGGATGGCATGACCGAGCACGCGGCGGCCGAGGCCCGCGCGCTCATCGCGCAGAACGACTACCTCACCCTGGCGACGGCCGGTGCCGACGGCGCGCCGTGGGCATCACCGGTGTGGTTCGCGGCCCGCGGGCTCGAGCTGTTCGTCTGGGCGTCGAAGCCCGGCGCCCGGCACTCCCGCAACATCGCCGAGAACCCGCGGGTGTCGTTCGCGATCTTCGACTCGATGTGCGTGCTGGGCGAGGGCAGGGCGGTGTACGTGGCGGCGGATGCGCGGCTCGTCGAGCCCGCTGGCTTCGCAGAGGCGCTGGCGGTCTACAACGCCGCGTCCCGCGCCCGGGGTCTACCCGCCTGGAGCGCTGACCAACTCACCGCGCCCGCGCGACACCGGCTCTACGCGGCGGTCGCGCGCGAGGTCTTCGTGCTCGACGACCACGACGAGCGCGTCGCGGTGCCGCTCGACGGGGCTGCCTGAGGCGAGCGCTCAGACGAGCTTCTCGAACACCATCGTCGCCTGAATGCGGTCGCCGCCGGCGAGCCCCTTGCTCCCGGACGACGCCGTCGTGATCGTGTGCAGCCGGTACCCGAGGCGCGCTTGTGCGTTGATGGCCTTCTCGAGCTCCGTGAGGTTGCCGGAGCCCGTGCCCCAGAACTTCTCTTTGAGAATCACCTGCAGCACGACGTAGCTCATGCCAGCCGGAGCCGGACGCGGCTGCGCGCCCGCCACCGCGTCCGCCTGGATGCGGTCGATGAGGCCGCCGACCGGCGCTGCATCCTGGTACTGGTCGGTCCACGCGGTGCCGTCCCACCAGCGCTGGCGCCCGGAACCGTCGTCGTAGAACCCGGCCGTTGCGTTCGGCATGAAGCGCTCCTCTCGTCACGGATCCGTCCATCGTCGCGGGCGGGTCGCGCTGCGAGGAAGCCCCCGATCGCGGTGCACCTCGGCTCCTGAGCGGCGCATGGAGCTGAGGCGCCACCGAATGGTCGATAGAAAGGTTGAACCGGCGGACTCCCCGGACCGCGGGCGCAAGGATCCGAATCGTGTCGCGCATCAAGCTCGACGCTTAGCGATCTGCGCCCACCCCGCCCTGCGGCGACGGACGATCAGCCTCCTGCGATGAACGGTCAGATGCGCGTTAGCGTGAGACACGAGGACCTCCGTGTGGTCGTAGAGACGTCAGATATCTCCACTAAGCCCCGGAGGTCCTCCCCTCACAAGCTCACACAGGCACCAAAGCCATGGCCGGGTACACCTAGAGCTGTCTTGTGGGCAAGATGTGGGCACGCAGAACGACGTGACCGCTTCGCACCGCGAGTGCGGCGCTGGAGTTGGAGGACGTGTGGGATCGCTGGAGCAGTATTGGTCGGGAATCGGCGCCTGGATGCAAATTCAGGCCGAGGCCTTCAATGACCTGATCGAACATCAGGGAGAGAAAGGTCGCGCGAATGAACTGAGCGTCGCGAGCTTCCTGGCGGGCCTCCTCCCCTCCAACCTTGCCATCGGGAGCGGCGTCCTGGTGGGCATCAACGGTCAGCAGTCGCGGCAATGCGACCTGGTGGTTCACGAAGTTCACAAACACCCTCGACTTTTCGCGCAGACGGCACAGTTCATCTATCCGGCGGACACCGTCGCGATGACGGTCGAAGTTAAGACGACTCTCGACCGCGACGAGGTTAAGGCGATTGGGAACAATACCGCGTCGGTTCGGGGTGCCCAGCAATCCACCTTGAGCACCTACAAGCCGTTGGTGGTCGTGTTCGCGTTCTCGACATCGGCTTCCCCTGCGACCACGTTGAAGTGGTTCACGGCCCTGCCGCCCGATCACCGGCCGGACCTGGTCTGTGTAGTTAACCCTGGTCTCATCGTGTCCTGCGCCGAACTCGAGATCGAAGGGTTCGCCGTGCCGCTGCACGCGCGGTCGGACGGGGGCGAACGACTGGCGGGGCAATGGGTGGATGCACCGGCTTCAGGAAGCACGGCAGCGGTTGACGGGACGGTGTACCCGATCGCAAAGGTGCTGACATCGGGCACCGTTGCGACGTGCGTACTCGAACCAGGTCGGGCCCTCCTATTGTTTGCGGTTCGAATGCTGAGCGCTCTCGGGGATAGGGGTCAACTCGGAACCGCGTGGTGGAACGAATACCTCGAAGGGACAACGAGCGAAGTCGTGAAGATCGACCCCCCTACAGTCCCCGATCGCTCATGAACTCCAGCATCGTCTGAACGGTAATGCCGAGCCTTCCCGCGGCGGTGGCGACATCCTCCCTGAACGGAAGCGGACGCACATCCTCGGTCACGATCGTCGTCCTCAGTCCGTCGTTCACGAACTTCAACGCGTACGCGACGAGTTCCACTTGGGGTTGATCCTCTTCCGAGCTGTCGGCGTCGAGGAGGCCCGGACTCGTCGCAAGCACGTCTAGTTGGAAGCTGTACGCCACGGACCGCACCGCGAGTGTCGCGTGGGTCGGGGTCGACCAGCTCGCTGCGAAGTTAGATTCGTCGTACGAGCGGCATCCAGCGGGCACGCATGCGGGGAAGCCCAGTTCGTTGTTCCGCGCAAGCTCAAACATTGTGTCGAATACCGCGGCGGCTCGGCTTTCGTCGCCATCGCAGATGGAACGTATTTCGAGAAGGCTAGAGGCGTCGACGATGTACACGGCAGCGATCACCCGGCCCCGGAGGACAGGGACCAGATCGTCCGCAACTGAGCGGCGTTCGCGCGCACGAGCCTGCTCGCTTCAAGCTCGCTCAGTTGGTCGGACTGCACGGCCCGTCGGAGCATGCCGATGTATGCCCAGCCGAACTCCTCCCCCCTGATGACTGGAGTGCTTCGATCGATCCCGGCAATAGGTGTCGACGGGTCTCGCTCCAGGTCGTAGTTCTCCCGTACGTGGCCAGGCAATGAGGCGTCGGCCAGCCCAACTTCGGTCAGGCGGATAGCGACCGCGAGCCAGCTGGCCTTGAAGTAGTTCGAGGCGAGGCGCACAGGGTCGAGATTGCGCTCCGTGACGCGGTCAACGCCCCTGCTCTGCATGTACTCGACGAATCGAACGCGTGGGAGCAAGAACTCGGTGGCGACGCGGTTGCACCAGGTCTCGGCGGTGGAATCGTCGTAGTAGCACGACACTCCGCCAGTACCTGCGCCGAGATGTGCGACCTCGTGAAGCAGAGTGAACGTGCGGAGGGCGGCGCCGCTGTAGTCCTTATTGACGAAGATGATCGGAGGGGTCCCCTCCAACGAAAACCCCCGGTATCCGCGCTCCCCGGCGGCCTGCAACAGCACGATCACATCAAGGGCCTCGATCTTGTTGCGAAGGTTTCGGAAGACCGCGGACTTGGACGTGGCACCCTGCTGGTCGGCGTGGGTCCAGCCGATATAAGCCTTCAACCGGTCGGCGTACGAGGACGGACTTTCTTGCTGGTGAGCGGCGAGGATTCGAGGATTTTGAAGTTCCTGGGCCCACTGCGCGAACTTTTGGGCGCGGCGGGCGGACCGCACGCCTGCAGCCTCTTTCTCGGGTTCCGGGGTGTGGTCATGCAGCGACGCCCTGAACTGCGTGCTCGATACCGCTCCGGTAGGAGGCGTCGGCAGAAGGAAGAACTGGACCGATCGGTCGAGCGTCTTCGCCACTCGTCGCAATTCGCCTAGGCTCGGCGACTCGCCGTCGAGCCAATGTCCTACCGAGCCCCGTTCTGTTCGCGCTCGATCTTCGAGATCCTCTGGCGTGATCCGGGCCTCGTCCATCGCCCATCGCAGTAGATCCGCATTGATCGACACCGCCACCATGAGGTCATGGTAGAGCCCGGCACTGTCGCTGGGTGGAATGACGCGAATCGAACTCAATCCTAGAAATGGAGAGCCGAAAACCCGAACGGCTCGTCTGACGCAGTCACGATCGAGCAACTGCAAGCCCTGTTCGACGCGTTCACCGTCGAGTACAACACCCGACGACCCCACCGCTCGCTACTACGACAAGCGCCCCGCCACCGCCTACAGCACCGGCGTCGAAGCCGTGCCGGCCGGATCCAACAGCCCCACCCTCGACCGCGACTACCAACCCCACACAAAGCAATAGCCCGAACCCACATCCCGTGGGTTCGGGCTATTCCGATGTCCTGAGACATCACGTGGCGGTACCGGTGGGATTTGAACCCACGGTGGGCGTGAACCCACACAACTTTTCGAGAGTTGCACCTTCGGCCGCTCGGACACGGTACCGCCGAGAAGTCTAACGGACGTCGCGGCGTCGTTCACACACGAATGCGCCCGTCACCGCCGCGGTGCGAGGTGCGGAGGGTCGTCCTCCCGCCACCACTGGATCGTCTGCGCCACCCAGAACACCGCGAACAACGCCAGCGCCGCCGCCTCGCAGACGAGCACCCCGGGGCTGCTCCGGTCGGTGCTCACCACCACGACGAGCGCGACCAGGTCGAGCGCCATGAGCACCGGGACGAACAGGTAGATCACGGCATAGCGGCGCGTCATCCGTGCCGCGCGCGCCTCCCGCGGCGACCGAAGGTAGCGCGCCACATTGATCACCGGTACGGCCGAGAACGCCGCGAAGAACAGGATCGTTGCGGAGAAGTGCACCCCGATGGGCAGCCAGGGAGGGAAAGGGAAGTTCTCCGAGAGCGGCGGCACGAACGCCGCCAGATTGAGTACGACCGCCACCACCACCGCGACGGCGGGTGCCGTGAGCGCCGACCACAGGGTCCACGCGCGGCCGGGGGCGGCATCCGCTCGTGTGCGCCACATCGTCCGGAACGTGCCGCGGCGCACCCACAGCGCAACCATCACGACGCAGATCACCACGATCGTGTAGGTGACGACGCCGGTGTGCACGGCGTCCATGACGCGCGTCGGGATGCAGCTGCTGTCGCCCGCGCACGGCCCCATGTCGATCTCGGTGTCGCCGGTGATGCTCTCCCACTGCGCACGCGTGATGCTCGTCGGCACGAGCGCGATGAGCGGGGCGAACACCGCCGCGACGTCGAGGAAGACGGTCTCGAGATCGCGACCCGCGAGCGCTACGAGCGCGAGGGACGCCGCCACGAGCGCGCCGACGAACAACCCCTGGGCCGGTGTGTAGAAGTACAGGCTGATCGCCGGCAGCACGAGGCCACCGCTGCGCACGACCTCGACTGCGACTCCGGCGAAGAGTGGGAGCACGACCATCGCGAGCGAGAGACGCAGCGCGCGGTGGGTGCGACTTGGGGTGGTCGCGGAGTCGGGGGCGCTGTCGACCATGCTCGATTCTTTCAGCGGGCGGCGGCTCGGGCTAGTCGATGCGCCGCGACGCGGTCACCGTGAACTTCGGGCCCCGCGCGAGCTGCCGCGTCGGGCCGACGAGCCGCTCGAGCACGGGGCGGTAACCGAGGTGGGTGTTCCACACGACGCGCAACTCGCCGCCCGGGCGCAAGGTGCGCGCGGCATCCGCGAACAGCCGATGCGCGATCTCGGTCGTCACCGCCGCGCCCGCGTGGAACGGCGGGTTGAGCACGACGAGGTCGGCGGATGCGTCGGGCTCGGCCGTGAGGCCGTCGTCGTGGCGCGTGTCGATACGGGCTCCGTTGGCGTCGGCGGTCAGCCGGGCCGACTCCACCGCGATCGCCGAGACGTCGGAGGCGAGTACGCGTGCGTGCGGGGCGACGCGCGCGAGCGCGACGGCGACGATGCCCGTGCCGCACGCCAGGTCGATGGCGCGCTCGAACGGGGGCAGGGTGTCGAAGGTCGCGAGCAGGGCGCGTGTGCCGATGTCGAGGCTCGCGCCGGCGAAGGCCCCCGGCAGTGCGACGACCGTGAGGGCGGCGCCCGACGGCGGCTGCAGCTGCGTCATCTCCGGCGGCAGGGGCGGCACGTCGGCACGCGGCCCGCGCCCGACGATGATGCGCGACTTCGCGCGGGCGTGGGTGACGTCGACGCGCGCGAAGCTCGCGGCGAGCACCTCGTTCTGGGTCGGTGTCATGTGCTTCACGCGGTTGCCGGCCAGCAGCACCGCATCCGGACCCGCAGCGGCGGCGACCGCCCGCGCGACCGCATCGAGCCGCGCGAGCGAGCGCGGCATCCGCAGCAGCACGAGCGACGTCGACGACGTCACGACAGAGGCGAGCGGATGCTGCCCGCCGCCCGCGAGACCGGTCGCCTGAGCGTTCCGGGCGAGCGCTCGCCGCCCGACGATCGAGTCCTGATGCACGCGCACGGAGGCGGCGCCGAGCAGTTCGGCGCCGAGCGTGAGCGCGCCGTGCGTGTCGTCGATGACGGCGACCTCGCCGGCGAGCGCCTGCGGGAACTCGGCCGCCGCGTACTCGAGCAGGTAGCGGTCGGCGGCATCCCACGCGCGCAGCTCGGCACCGCCCACATCCGGTTCACGCGCGAGCGCGCCCAGCATCCGGCCGAGCGCTCCGCTGAGCGTCGCGTCAGGCATCGCGTCGGGGTCGGCCACCACACCTCGACGCTATCCGCGAAAGTACGCACTTTGCGCCGCAATCGAGCCCGAAACCGCCCCAAAGCGCGTACTCTCGCGGACCGCGGACCGCGGACCGCGGTCCGCGTCAGCCGCCCTCGAGCACCCGCAGCGCGAACGACGTCACGCGTTCCCGCAGCGCCGCGATGCGCCGCTCGCGCTCCGCATCCAGGTCGAAACCGACGTAGGCGAGGGCGGGGCGCCGCCGCACGTTCGCCGAGCACTCGAAGTTCTCGCACACGAGCGCGCCGAGCGTGTTGCCGTTGCGCCCCGCGGCGCCGGCGCGGCGCGTCGAGAGCAGCACGACATCGTTCGGCAGCTGAACGTCCTCGCACCACGAGCACTGGGCCCGCGCGCGCGGCCGCGCCTCGGCCTGGCGGGTGAGCATGCCCACCGGTTCGCCGTCGAGGTCGACGATCACGTACCCGAGCTGAGGCGACTTGCGGTCGCGCCAGCCGAGATAGTCGAGACGCTCCCACTCGATCTCGTCGATCGGTGCGGGGAGTTGCAGGTGCTGTCGCTCACGAAGCGACGCGTTGACGAAGGAGCCGCGGATGGCGGACTCGCTGAAGGCGTGCATGAAGAGGTCTTTCGATGGTCGTCTCGCGGGCGCGAGAAATCAGGGGTGAGGTCGGGCGCGGGTGCGCGGTCACCTCGCGTCGGCGAAGAGAACGCCGACGACCTCCTGACGCCCAGCGGGCTGCGACGAGACGAAAAGCACCAGGCGAGCCTACGCCCGCCCGCCCGCGGGTGCAGGATCGGTGCATGACCGACTACGGACACGACATCGAGTTCGGCACCTTCATCACCCCCGTGAACCGTCCCCCGCGGCAGGCGGTCGAACTCGCACAGCTGGCCGAGCAGCTCGGCTTCGAACTCGCCACCTTCCAAGACCATCCCTACCAACCGGCGTTCCACGACACCTGGACCCTCATGTCGTTCGTCGCCGCGCGCACCTCCCGCATCCGGCTCGCGGGCAATGTGCACAACCTGCCACTGCGTCAGCCCGCCGTTCTCGGCCGCTCGGTCGCGAGCCTCGACGTGCTCACCGACGGACGCGTCGAGCTCGGCCTCGGCGCCGGCGGCTTCTGGGACGCGATCGAGGCCATGGGCGGCCGCCGCCTCGCCCCCGCGGATGCCGTGGTCGCCCTCGCGCAGGCGATCGACGTCATCCGCGGCATCTGGAACGTCGACGGTGAGGGCCGCCTCGTCGCGGGCGGCGAGTTCTACCACGTCGACGGCGCCAAGCGCGGTCCGCGCCCCGCCCACGACATCCCCATCTGGATCGGCGCCTACAAGCCCCGGATGCTGCGCCTGGTCGGCGAGAAGGCGGACGGTTGGCTGCCCTCGCTCGGCTACCTGCAGTCGGGTGACCTCGAGGCGGGCAACGCGCGCATCGACGACGCGGCACGCGCCGCGGGTCGGGAGCCGCGCGCGGTACGTCGGCTCGTGAACGTCGGCGCGCTGCCCGAAGAGCAGCAGGTCGACGTGCTCGCGACGCTCGCCCTCGAGCACGGCTTCTCGGTGTTCATCGTGCCGGGCGACGACCCTCGCGCGCTCGAGGCGTTCGCGGCGGAGGTCGCGCCGCGCGTGCGGGCCGCCGTCGCCGCCGAGCGCGCGGGCTGAGGCATCGCGGCTGCGGATGTCGCCCGCGCGGGGCAGGATCGAGGCATGGTTGAGATCGGCGTCGTCTTTCACCCCGAGGTCGAGCCCGAGGCGCTGCCCGGCTACGCGCAAGACGCGGAGGCGGCCGGCCTCGACGAGTTGTGGTTGTGGGAGGACTGCTTCCGCGAGGGCGGCATCGCCAGCGCCGCCACCGCGCTCGCGGTGACGAGCAGCATCCGGGTGGCGACCGGGGTGCTGCCCATGCCGCTGCGCAACGTCGCGCTCACCGCCATGGAGGCGTCGACGCTCGCGCGCATGCATCCGGGTCGCCTCATCCTCGGCGTGGGGCACGGCGTGCAGAGCTGGATGGGTCAGGTGGGGGCACGGCCCGCGTCGCCGCTCACCCTCATGCGCGAGTACGTTCCCGCGTTGCGCGCCCTGCTCGCGGGCGAGCGCGCCACGACATCGGGGCGCTACGTCACCCTCGACGACGTGGCACTCGACTGGCCACCGCTCGTGCCGCCGCCGGTGTGGGCGGCGGGGGAGGGGGCGAAGACCCTTGCGCTCGCGGGCGAGCTCGCCGAAGGCACCGTGCTCACCGGCGGCACCTCGGCGGAGGTCGCACGACAGGCGATCGCCGTCGCCGGCCAGGGCCGCACCGCAGCGGGGCACGCGGATGCGACGCCGGTCGCGGAGTTCATCATGGCGGTGATCGCCGAGACCCCGGATGCGGTGCCCGCCGCCCGTGCGCGTCTCGAGGCCGCGTGGGAGCACTGGAGCATCGCTCCCGAGCGCCGTGGAGGCGTCGTCGGCACGCCCGCCGAGATCGCGCGACAACTGCAGGCGTGGATCGACGCGGGAGTGACCCACCTCGTGCTGCAACCGATGGAGGACGCCGACCGCATCGCCTTCCTGCGCGGTGCCGGCGAGGTGGCGGGCCTGCTGCGATGACGCTGCCCGACCACCACCGGGGTCGGGCTGGGTGAGGAGCGACCGCTGCAGGCGGACGCGTCTCGAAACCGGCCGCCGTTCCGAGCCGGCGCACAGCGTCCACTCAGCGCGTGACAGCTGTGGCGGATAGCGTCGACGGGTGACCGACACCGCCGCCGTCCCCGGGTCTGCCCCCACCGCATCCGACATCGTGGCGTCTGCCGCCGCCACCGACACCGGCGCATCCGCGACCACGCCCTCGGCCGCCGACCTCGAGGTCTACCGCGGACTGTTCCAGTCGATGACCGGCTACGACGCGACGATGGCCGGTGCCGACGGCGTCGTGCCGCTGCAGACGATCAAGACACTGCAGAAGCGCGTCGCCGCGTTCCACCTCAGCTACAAGTTCGCGATCGACGAGCTCACCACCAAGATCGAGATCCTGCAGGAGGAGTTCGAGCACACCCACGACTACAGCCCCATCGAGCACGTGCGCACGCGGCTGAAGTCGATGGACTCGATCATCGAGAAGGTGCAGCGCACCGCCTGCCCGCCCGACGTCGAGAGCGTGCGCGCCCGCATCCGCGACATCGCCGGGGTGCGCATCACGTGCGCCTTCGTCGCCGATGCGTACTGGGTCGCCGACATGCTCATGGCGCAGGCCGACCTCGAGGTGCTCGAGATCAAGGACTACATCGCGCACCCGAAGCCCAACGGCTACCAGAGTCTGCACCTCATCGTGACGGTGCCGGTGTTCCTCAGCGACCACACCGAGCTCGTGCCTGTCGAGATCCAACTGCGCACGATCGCCATGGACTTCTGGGCGAGCCTCGAGCACAAGATCTACTACAAGTACGACCGCGAGGTGCCGGCCGCGCTCGTGGCCGAGCTCACCGAGGCGGCGGATGCGGCGCGCGCGTTGGACGCGAAGATGGCGCGCCTGCGCGAGCAGATTCGCGGCGCAGAGGGCGGCCCCGGGCCCGAGGTGCCGACGGCCCCCTCGACCTCCGCCTGACCCGGGCACCGCGACCATCCGGCCGTCGCGCCCACGAATGGTGCGGTTTCGGCTCGATGGCGCGCTTTCGCTGGTGCCATCGAGCCGAAACCGCACCATCCGTGGGAGGCAGGAGGGGCAGCGGTCGTGGGAGCGGCAGCGGGCGCGGACGTGGGCGCAGGCGCGGGCGCCGGCCTCAGGTGAGGCCCCCGGCGGTCTGCTCGAGCTCCGAGCTGGGCGTCGGCCGTTGCGTCGCGATGGCCACCCCGGCGGCGAGGCACACGAGCACGATCGCGAGCAGCTGCACCCAGCCGAGTCGCTCGCCCAGCACGATCCAGCCGAACACGGCCGCCACGACGGGGCCGAACGAGGTGATGATCGCGTAGAGCCGTGCCGTGATGCGCCGCAGGATGAAGGTGTCGAGCGCGTAGGGGAGCGCCGACGACAGGATGCCGATGCCCACGAGCAGCCCCGCGACCGGCCACGAGAACGCGGCACCCGGCAGCGTGAACACGGCGATCGGCAGGATGAGCACGAGACTCACGATGCTCGCCACGGTGAGCCCCTCGAGCCCCGGCAGGCCGAGCGCCACCCGGCGGGTGAGCAGGATGTAGGCGGCCCACGCCCCCGCGGCGATGAGCGCGAGCACGACGCCCCACATGTCGACCCGCCCCTCGAGCCCCGTGAGCAGCACGACGCCGGCGCCCGCGACGACCACGCATCCGACGTCGAGCAGGCGGCGCGAGGTCGCGAGAGCCAGCAGCAGCGGGCCGAGGAACTCGATCGTCGCGGCGATACCGAGTCCGAGCAGGTGCACCGACTCGTAGAAGGTGAGGTTCATGACCGCGAGCGTCACGCCGAGTGCGACGGCGGGCCACAGTCGCCGCCAGGTGAGCAGCGAGCGGCGCGGTCGGTAGAACGGCAGCAGCACCGCGACCATCACGAGCTGCCGCGCCGCCACGACGATGGGCGAGCCGACGAACGGGATCGCGACCCCCGCGAACGCCGAGCCGAGGTTGATCGACAGCTCGGTTCCGATCTGCGTGCCCGCACCGACGAGCGTGCGGCGTCTGCTCGCTGCGCCCGTGCCATCCACCTCCCCATTCTGAGGTGTCGCTTCGTGTCGCACGCGCACCGCGCCTCGCGACACGAAGCGACGCCTCAGTCAGCACGCGGCAGACTGAGACCATGAGCGCCGACGCCGAAGCCATCGCCCGCACCGCATCCGCACGCGGCATCACCGTCGCGGTCGCCGAATCGCTCACGGGGGGCGCGATCGCCCAGACACTCGCGGCGGCTCCGGATGCGAGCGACTGGTTCGCGGGAGGCGTCGTCGCGTACACGGTGCGCACCAAGTCGCGCGTGCTCGGCGTGCCCGAGGGGCCCGTGGTCAACGCGCCCACCGCGCGTCGGATGGCAGAGGGCGTGCGGGAGCTGCTGGACGCCGACATCGCCGCGGCGGTCACCGGCGTCGGGGGTCCGGGAGACGAGGAGGGGCGCCCGCCCGGCACCGTGTTCCTCGCGATCGTCACGGCCGACTCGACCCGCATCACCGAGTTCGCCTTCGACGGCGATCCCGCATCCGTGGTTGCCCAGACGGTCGACGCGACCCTGCGCGAGCTGCGAGTCGACCTGGGCTGACCTGCCCCGCGGAGTGCCCGCGCCCTATGCTCGACGCATGGCAGAGCAGCCCGAGATCGACCCGAGATACGATCCCGCCTTCCAGCGCGGCTACGACGGGACGGTCGCGACCGGCAGCCGCTCGGAGGCCGCCACGCGCCGCACGACGCCGCACGTGACGAGCGCGCTGCAGCGTTCGGCCTCCGCGCACAGCGCGCCGCCCGCCGGCGTGCAGTCGGCCCCCGGCCAGTCAGGCTCGGCCGAACGCTCGGCTCGCGATGCGGGAGGCGCCGCACCCGCGCACGCCGACCCGGATGCCGCGGCAGCCGCATCCGCCCCCACGGTCGTGCACGTCGCCGCCCCCACGCTGCGGGCACCGTGGACCAACCCCTTCGCGATCATCGTGACCCTCGTCGGCATCGGCGTGCTCGGCACGGGCGTCTGGCTGCTGCAGGAGACGTTCCAGCTGACCCAGTCGGAGGACGGGTTCCAGACCCAGACCGACTACTGGTTCCTGCAGTGGGGCATGATCGCCGCGCCCATCTTCGTGTCGCTCGGGATCGCGATCCTCGTCGCCGTGCTCGTCATGTGCGCGGTCTACTGGGGTCGCCGCCCCGACCCGCAGCCCGAGTAGCCGCCCCGCAGCCCCCGCCCTACCGCTGGCAGCGCGGGCACCAGCTCACCACGCGCTCCTCGCCCGGAACGCGCCCGAGCTCGCCGCCCTCGAGCGGCGTGCCGCAGCGCAGGCACGGCTCGCCCGTGCGCCCGTAGACCCAGGTGCGTCGGCCCGCGCGCAGGTCGCCGGTCGTCGTGCGGGTCCAGCGGCCCCGGTTGGCCATGAGCATGCGCCGCGCGAGCGACACGAGAGCCGGCACGTCGTCGACCTCGCCGACGGGACGCGTCGGCAGCAGCCCGCGCACGAAGCACAGCTCGTTGGCGTACACGTTGCCGACCCCCGCGAGGTTGCGTTGGTCGAGCAGGGCGGTGAAGACCGGCACGGATGGGTCTGCCGCGATCCGCCGCGCCGCCTCCGCCGTGTCCCAGTCCGCACCGAGCAGATCGGGGCCGAGGTGCCCCACGACCCGGTCCTCCTCGGCGGTCGGCAGCACCTCGAGCACGCCGAGTTCGAAGCCCACCGACTGGGTCTCGTCGGCCGTCAGCACGGCCCGCGCCTGGAACGCCGGGCGGGTCCAGCGCTCACCGCGGCGGAAGATGCGCCAGGCACCCTCCATCTTCAGGTGCGAGTGCACCGTCCAGTCGCCGACGCGGTGCAGCAGGTGCTTGCCCCGCGACACGACCTCGTGCACGATCTCGCCCGTGAGGTCGAGGGTGGCGAACTCGGGCACGCGGAAGTCGCTCGCCGTGAGCACGCGACCGGCGAGCGCGTCGTGCTGCTGACGCGCCGTGCGGTACACCGTGTCACCCTCAGGCACCTTCGCAACGTACCCCACGCATCCGTCACACGCCCGCGCCGTCTTCCGTCTGCCTCGAGCGGAACCGCCCACGGCGGATACCGCTCCGCGTCTCGCCACCACGTCGCAAGCTGACGTCATGAGCGACGACTCTCACCCCATCCGGTTCACCGATACCGCCCGCCGCGAGCTGTACGAGCAGCGCGTGCTCGTGCTCGACGGCGTGCTCGACGACGACAACGGCACGCTGCTCGCCACGCAGTTCATGGCGCTCGCGGCGGCGGATGCGTCGTCCGAGATCGCGCTGTGGATCCACTCCCCGGGCGGCTCGGTTCCGTCGATGCTCGCCCTGCGCGACCTCATGCGGCTCGTGCCGTGCGACGTGTCGACGCTCGCGATCGGGCTCGCGTGCAGCGCGGGGCAGTTCCTGCTCTCGTCGGGCACGCCCGGCAAGCGGCGGGCGCTGCCGCACGCACGCATCCTCATGCATCAGGGGTCGGCCGGCATCGGCGGCACGGCCGTCGACGTGGAGCTGCAAGCCGCCGACCTGCGCTACACGCGCGACGTCGTGCTCGGGCTCATCGCATCCGACACCGGCCAGAGCCTCGAGCGCGTGTTCGACGACTCGCTGCACGACCGCTGGTACTCGGCCGAGGAGGCCCTCGCCTACGGCTTCATCGACGAGATCGTCGACGACTTCGCCCGGATCGCGCCCCCGCGTCGCCCGCGCGGCACCGGCTTCACGGTGGGGAGCGCGGCATGACGAGCTACTCGATCCCGAACGTCATCGCGCAGCATCCGCGCGGCGAGCGCATCATGGACGTCTACTCGCAGCTGCTCACCGAGCGCGTCGTCTACCTCGGCACGCCGATCGACGCGGGGGTCGCGAACGTGCTCGTGGCGCAGCTGCTGCACCTCGAGGCCGACAATCCCGACCGCGACATCCAGCTGTACATCAACTGCGAAGGCGGTGACCCCAGCGCGATGCTCGCGGTGTACGACACGATGCGCTACATCCGCCCGCAGGTCGCGACGACGGTCGTGGGCCAGGCCGTGGCGGTGGGCGCGGTGCTGCTCGCGGCCGGCGCGCCGGGCAAGCGGGCGGCGTTGCCGCACGCGCGCATCGTGCTGCACCAGCCGGTGTCGCAGGGGCGCGGGGCGATCCCCGACCTGATCCTGCAGGCGGATGAGGTGGTGCGGGTGCGCTCCGACATCGAGGGGATTCTCGCGCAGCACACGGGCCAGACCCTCGAGCGTCTGCGGGCCGACACCGACCACGACCGTGTCTTCACGGCATCCGCTGCCCGCGACTACGGGCTCGTCGACGCCGTCATGAGCGAGCGCTGACGGGCGTCGTGGCGGTTTCGCAACTCAGGAGCGCGCGGCATCGGGGCGCCGCAACGGGGCCGACACGCCCGTCTCTCCTGAGTTGCGTCGCCGGTCGGTTTCGCAACTCAGGAGAAGGGCGAGCGGATGCGGCGGTCGGCGCCGAACACGCCGCGCGCTCCTGAGTTGCGAACCCCCTACGCGGCGAGGGCGAAGGTGGCGCGCACGCTCGCGGCGGTGGGCTGCGCGGGGGCGAGCTCGCGCAGCCGCTCGGACACGCCGAGCGTGAGATCGACGAGGCTCGTCTCGAGCGCGCCGGCGACCGCCGCGATCATCTCGCTCGAGGGCTCCTTGAGACCGCGCTCCATCTCGGAGAGGTACTGCGGAGAGACGCCCGCGCGCCGGGCCGTCTCGGTGAGGGTCTCGCCGCGGTCCTGACGGATGCCGCGTAGCTGGTCGCCGAGGAGGTGCCGCCACAGCGGCTCAGGTTCCGTGCTCGCCATGGCCTCACCCTAGGCACGGGTCGGCGGCGCTGTCGCGCGCGTCCGCTCACAGCAGACGCCGCGCCCGCGCCCGCCGCTCCCGCGCCCGCCGCCTCCGCCGCATCCGCCGCTCCCGCATCCGCCACCTCTCGTGTCAGAAATGCAGGAGTTGCGGTGGTGACTTCCCGAGATCTCGCGCCAGTGGGCGGCGACACGCCCGAGTTCTCCTGCATTTCTGACGCAGCAGCCTCGCGACTCCGACCGTGCCCGCCGCACGTCGACAGCATCCGCTGCCGCCGCATCCGCCGCGCCCTGCCGTCGCCCGCATCCGCCCGCTCTCGTGTCAGAAATGCAGGAGTTGCGGTGGGGGAGCCCGGTAGCGGCGAGGTGGGATGTGGACGCGAGGGCGAGTTCTCCTGCATTTCTGACATGAATGGCAGAGAGCGGCAGCGCGAGCAGGGCGAAGTGCGGATGCCGCCTCAGCGCAGGCGCAGACCCTGCGGCGTGGGGGCGAAGCCGGCACGTTGCAGCGCATCGCCGAGGGGGGTGCCGACGGCGAACACGCCGTCGATGCGCTCGACCCGCAGGCGGCCGCCCGCCGCCCGCACGGTCGCGGCGAGGGATGCGGCGGCCGCCTCGCGAGCGGTGTCGGCATCCGGGTCGAGGAAGTCGAGCACCGTCTTGCCGCCCTTCTCGACGTAGAGTGCGAGCTCGCCGTCGACGAGCACGACGAGCGCGCCCGCCTTGCGGCCGGGGCGGTGGGAGGCCCCGCCCGGCCACGCCAGCGCCGCCCCGTACGGGTTCGCCGGGTCGGTCGCGCCGAGCGTCACCGCGACGGGCGGCGCGTCGTCAACCCGGTCGGTGTGGAACGCTCGCAGCCGGTCGACCGTCGCGGGGGTCGCGAACTGGGCGGCCCCCAGGTGCTCCACGAAGTAGCCGCGGCGCACCCGCCCCGTCTCTTCCAGCGTCGAGAGCACCTTGTACACGAGCGCGAACCCGCCCTCGACGCCCTCGGCCTGCACCGCGCCGCGCGTGACCACGCCGTAGCGCTCGAGTAGCTGCTCGGCGAGCGCCGTCGCACGCGCGGTGGGCACGGCATCCGGATGCGGCAGCAGGCTCCAGCGACCTGCCACCGTCGGGGGCGCGGATGCGGCGAGCGACGCCGCCACGCGGGCGCGCGCCCGGTGCGCCCGGCTGCGCGGCGTGGCGCGGGCCCGCGTCGTGGTGGCGCCGAGCCGGGAGCGCAGGGCCGTGAAGGTGTCGCCCGTGACGCGCCCCGCCCATACCAGCTCCCACAGCGCGCGCGCGACGTCCGTGTCGGTCAGGGGTTCGGCATCCGGGTCGGCGACCGCGCCCGCGAGCTGCCGGAAGAAGTAGCCGCCGCCACCCTCGAGGGCAGCCAGGAGCCGGTCGCGCAGCGGGTCGGGCTCGAGGGGCAGCGGGTCGGGCAGCGTCAACGGCGCCGCATCGGCGAGGTGCAGGCTCACCCAGCCGTCGCCGCCGGGCAGCTCGCCCCGCCCCGCCCACAGCACCTCGCCCGACGCCATGAGCTCGTCGAGCATCGCCGGTGAGTAGTCGCGCACGCGGCTCGGCAGCACGAGGCTCTCCCAGCTCGTGGCGGGCAGCGGCAGGCCGGCGAGCTGGTCGATCGCCGAGACGAGCCCGTCGATGCCGCGCAGCGCGCCGCGATGGGGCTCGGATGCCACATGCTGCCAGTCGGGAAGGAACCGTCCCAGCGCCGCGGTCGGCACCGGCTCCACCTCCCGGCGGAGCGCGGCGAGCGACCGAGCGCGCAACCTCCGCAGCACCTCGGGGTCGACCCACTCGGTGCCCGTGGCACCCGGACGGAACTCCCCCTCGACCGCGCGACGATCCGCGGCGAGGCGACGCAGCGCATCCGTCACGACCGCCACGCCGAGACCGAGGCGGGATGCCGCATCTGCCGCCGCGAAGGGGGCGTGCGTGCGCAGGTAGCGGCTCACGAGGTCGCCGACGGGGTCGGCGACCGGCTCGAGGAACGCGGTCGGCACGCCGATCGGCAGCGGCACGCCGAGCGCGTCGCGCAGGCGTGCGGCGTCTTCGACGACGGCCCAGCGCTCGGTGCCGGCGATATACACGCGCAGCACGCGGTTCGCGCGCGCGAGGTCGGTGAGTGATCTCGATACGCCCGCTTCGCGGGCTACTCGATCAGCGGGGTTGTCGGCTGTGTCGAAATCAGCCACAACGCGCGCCGCCACCTCCTCCACCGACAGCGGTCCCAGCACCCGCAGCAGGTCGACGATGCCCTCCGCGTCGCGCGCGTGCCGCTCGGGATCGAGCCGCTGCAGCTCGCGTTCGGTCTGCGCGATCACTTCGGGGTCGAGCAGCTCACGCAACTCGGCGCGGCCGAGCAGTTCGGCGAGCAGCGCCGGGTCGAGCGAGAGCGCCGCCGCCCGGCGCTCGGCGAGCGGCGAGTCGCCCTCGTACAGGAACGCGGCCACGTAGCCGAACAGCAGCGTGCGCGCGAAGGGGGAGGGCGCATCCGTCTCCACCTCGACGAGCCGCACCTGCCGGTTCTCGATCGAGGTGGCGAGCTCGCGCAGCGACGGCAGGTCGTAGACGTCCTGCAGCACCTCGCGCACCGTCTCGAGGATGATCGGGAAGCTCGGATACTTGCGCGCCACCTCGAGCAGCTGCGCCGAACGCTGCCGCTGTTGCCAGAGCGGCGAGCGCTTGCCGGGATTGCGCCGCGGCAGCAGCAGGGCGCGCGCCGCCGACTCGCGGAACCGCGACGCGAAGAGCGCAGACCCTCCGACCTCCTCCGTCACAAGGGCCTCGAGCTCGCCCGGCTCGAAGGCGAACAGCTCGGCGCCCGGCGGGTCGGCATCCGTCTCGGGCAGCCGCACGACGATGCCGTCGTCGCCCGCCATGGCCGAACCGTCGACGCCCAACCGTTCCCGGATGCGCGCGGCCACCGCGAGCGCCCACGGTGCGTGCACGGGGGTGCCGAACGGCGAGTGCAGCACGAGCCGCCAGTCGCCGAGCTCGTCGCGGAAGCGCTCCACGAGCAGTGTGCGATCGCTCGGTACGACGCCCGTGGCCGCCTTCTGCTCGGCCACGAAGGCGAGCAGGTTGCGGGCGGCGCGCTCGTCGAGTCCGTCGGCCTCGAGCCGTGCGGCGCTCACGGTTCCGGATGCCAGCTCGGCCTGGAACGCGCCGATCGCCCGCCCCAGCTCGGCCGGCCGGCCCAGCCCGTCGCCTTTCCAGAACGGCACGCGGCCCGGTTGGCCGAAGGCGGGGGAGACGAGCACGCGATCCGAGGTGATCTCCTCGATCTTCCAACTCGTGGCCCCGAGCGCGAACACGTCGCCCACGCGCGACTCGTAGACCATCTCCTCGTCGAGCTCGCCCACACGTCGCGCGCCCTCATCCGAGCCGACGATGAACACCCCGAACATGCCGCGATCGGGAATCGTGCCGCCGCTCGTCACCGCGAGCCGCTGCGCCCCGGGGCGGCCCGCGATCGTTCCCGCGACGCGGTCCCACACGATGCGCGGCCGCAGCTCCGCGAACTCGTCGGACGGATACCGCCCCGCGAGCAGGTCGAGCGTCGCCTCGTAGGCGCTGCGCGGCAGCGTCGCGAAGGGCGCCGAGCGGCGCACGGTCTCGAACCACTCCTCCACGTCGACGGTGTCGAGGGCGACGGATGCGACGGTCTGCTGGGCGAGGATGTCGAGCGGGTTCTGCGGTACGGCAATCGCCTCGATGAGGCCCTCCCGCATCCGCTCGGTGGCGATCGCGGTGTGCAGCAGGTCGGCGCGGTGCTTGGGGAACAGCACGCCCTTCGAGATCTCGCCCACCTGGTGGCCGGCGCGGCCGACGCGCTGCAGCCCGCTCGCGACGGAGGGCGGCGACTCCACCTGGATCACGAGGTCGACGGCGCCCATGTCGATGCCGAGCTCGAGCGAGCTCGTCGCGACGACGCAGCGCAGGCGCCCCGACTTGAGGTCGTCTTCGATCTGGGCGCGCTGCTCCTTGCTGACGGAGCCGTGGTGGGCGCGCGCGAGCACGGGCTCGGCCCCGCTCGTCTGCCCCGACTGCCCCATCATCTGGGCTGGCACACGAGGTGGCTGAGGAGCGCCATCGGCGCGCCTCGAAGCCATCGGCTCGGGCCCCGCGCCCGCGGGTGTCGAGACGCGATCCTGCGGATCGCTCCTCAACCCGCCCGGGTCCTGCAGCTCCTCATAGATCTCGTTCATCGACGCCGTGATGCGTTCCGCGAGCCGCCGCGAGTTCGCGAACACGATCGTCGAGCGATGCCGCAGCACCTCCTCCACGATGGCCCGGTCGACGTGCGGCCAGATCGAGCCCCCGGATGCGAGCGCCTTCTCATCCCCCTCGAGTGCCTCATCCGTCGCCCGCGCGCCGAGCTCCGTCATGTCCTCCACAGGAACGACGACGCGCAGTTCGAAGGTCTTCTCGATGGGCGGCGACACGATCTCCACCGGCTCACGCCCGCCGAGGAACCGCGCCACCTCCTCGAGCGGCCGCACGGTGGCCGACAGCCCGATCCGCTGCGCGGGCGCAGGCAGCAGCGCGTCGAGCCGCTCGAGCGATACGGCCAGGTGCGCGCCGCGCTTGGTGGCGGCGACCGCGTGGATCTCGTCGACGATGACGGTCTCGACCCCCGCGAGCGTCGACCGCGCGGCGCTCGTGAGCATGAGGTAGAGCGACTCCGGGGTCGTGATGAGGATGTCGGGCGGCTCGCGCAGCAGCAGCCGCCGGTCGGCCGCGGTCGTGTCACCCGAGCGCACCCCGACCCGGATGTCGGGGGGCGCCTGGCCCAGCCGCTTCGCCGTCTGCGTGATGCCGACGAGCGGCGAGCGCAGGTTGCGCTCGACGTCGACGCCGAGCGCCTTGAGCGGCGAGATGTAGAGCACCCGCGTGCGCTTCGCGGGGTCGGCGGCGGATGCGGTGAGCAGCCGGTCGAGCGACCACAGGAACGCCGAGAGCGTCTTGCCCGACCCGGTGGGTGCCACCACGAGTGCGTGCTTCCCCGACGAGATCGCGTCCCATGCCCCGGCCTGCGCCGCGGTCGGCTGCGGGAACGCGCCGGCGAACCACTCCCGCGTCGCGGGGGAGAACCGCTCGAGCGCCGCATCCATCCCCCCATCTTCGCCCCCACCCCCGACGCGCAGGTCCGTGAGAGTACGCACTTCTGCGCGCGAAGGGGCTCGAATCACGCAGAAGTACGTACTCTCGCGGACACCGACCATCTACCATGTGCGCATGTCGGATCCGGATGCCGTACCCGCGTCGACAACACCGGCTGCCCCGCAGGGCTGGCATCCCGACCCAACCGACGCACAGCGCGAGCGCTGGTGGGACGGCGTCGCGTGGACCGAGTTCACCCGGCTCGCCCGCTCGCCCGAGGGTCGATGGGCTCCGACGAGGGAGCGCCTCGCCCTGCGTCCCGACGACGCGAACCGGTTCCTCTCGATCATCGTCGGTTCACCGGTATGGGTCGGCGTGCTCTACTGGCTCGAGTCGATGCTGTCGGTGCCGTGGCTGATGCGGCTCCCGCTCGAGGCGTGGCCGCTGCTCAAGATCGGGTTCTTCGTGATCATGACGCTCGCGCTCACCGCGCTCGCCGCGTTCGACGTGCGCACCCTCCGCGCTCGCGGCTTCGTCGAGGTGCCGTCCGCGCTGTGGGCGCTCGCGACGCCGATCGTGTACCTGTGGGTGCGGGGTCGCGTCGTCGACGGCGCCGACCGCATCCCGCTCGTGATCCACCTCGGGCTGCTCATCGTGTCGGTGCTGGGGGTGGCGCTGGGCGTCGCCTTCGGCATCTGGCACCTCGCCGTCTGAGTCGGCCGGGCTCGGCCGGCCGGCGTCAGGCTGAACCGGCGGCGGATGCTACAGCCGCGCGCGCAGGAACTCGGCGACGTCGCGCAGCATCTCGTCGCTCACCGAGTGGCCGAGCCCCGGATACACGGCGCCCGTGAGCGTCGTGTGATGCGGCAACCATTGCTCGGCGCGGTGCACGAGTTCGGGCGAGAAGAACGGGTCGACCGCGCCGCGCCCCCAGTACGCGGGCGGACGCGCGGTTGCGAGCGCGGCATCCGCGGGGTGCGAGCCGCCGACCACGAAACCCGACATGTTCACCGCGAACGACACGATGCCGTACCCCTGCCGCAGCAGGTGGGTCGCCATCGCACCGCCCTGCGAGAACCCGAGCGTGCCGACCATGGTCGGCCGCCACGGCAGCCGACGCAGCCACGCGAGCACGGCATCCGCGAGGGCATCGCCCGACGCCATCCGCGGGTCGCCGGGCGGCTCGACCGCGTCGTCGAACCAGGCGAAGCCCTCGCCGTAGCCGTGCGGCGCGCGCAGCGAGGCGTAGGTGAAGCCGGCCGGCAGCAGCGGGAAGAGCGAGGCGAGGTCGCGCTCGTCGGAGCCGCGCCCGTGCATGACGATGACGAGCGGATGCTGGTCACGCGCCTCGGGCTCGCTGCTCCAGACGACGTGTTCGGGATCGATCGCGATGTCGGCCACGTCTCCATCCTGCCCCCATTGTCGAAAATGCAGGAGAGTTTGCGGCCGGATGCCGTGGTTGCGGGGGTCGGTGCACGGACACGTCCGAGTTCTCCTGCATTTCTGACATGAGAGCGGGGGACGGCCGCGGCGGTGAGCCACAATGGAGCATGAGCACCGTCGGCGCCGGCATCCCCGAACCTCCTCGCGAGGAGGAGCCGAACTCGGCCTGGCTGAGCGACGAGGACCTCGAATGGGCGCGCGCCCGGCTGCCGCTGCTCTACGTCGAGGCCGTGCCGGTGCGCGTCGACGGCCTGGGCGTCGTGACCCAGGTGGGGGTGCTGTTGCGCGCGAACGCGGCGGGTGAGATCACCCGCACGCTCGTGTCGGGCCGCGTCATGTACGGCGAGACGATCCGGGATGCGCTCTTCCGCCATCTCGAGAAGGACCTGGGCGCGATGGCGTTCCCGCTGCTGCCGGCGAGTCCTGTGCCGTTCCAGGTGGCCGAGTACTTCCCGATCCCGGGCCTCTCGGCCTACCTCGACGAGCGCCAGCACGCCGTGTCGCTCGCGTTCGTGGTGCCCGTGACGGGCACGTGCGAGCCGCGCCAGGATGCGCTCGAGATCACCTGGGTGACGCCCGCCGAGGCGTCGAGCCCCGCGTTTCACGCCGAACTCGAGGGCGGGCGCGGCACGCTGTTGCGCGCAGCCCTCGCCTCGGTGGGTGTGCTGGGCTGAGTCTTCTGGCGCCGCGACCGACTCAGTGGAGGCGGTGTCCGCCGACGCTGTGGCTTCGAGACGCGGGCTGCGCCCGCTCCTCAGCCGCCTTCAGGTACCGGATGCCTCAGCCGGCGGGGCGGTTCGCCCGGCGTCCGCCGCGGCGCGGGTTGCCCTGCGGCGCCGAGCTCGAGGAGCTGTAGACGGGCGTGCTGCCGCCTCGGGTCGAGGCACCGCGACCGGCACCGGCGCGGCCCTGGCCTCCCGCGCCCGCACGGCCCTGCGCACCTGAGCCTCCCCGGCCCTGACCCGCGGAGCCTCCACGGCCCGAGCCCGCCGAACCCGCGCCCGAACCGCCCGACTTCGCCGCGGGACGCCCCGAGCGGTCGCGACGCGGCCGCTCCGAGCGCGGCTGCTGCGCCGCATCCCGTGCCTCCCGCGCGGCGCGCTTGCGCTGCGCGTTCGCGCCCTGGCTGCGTCCGCCGCCGCCCTGCTGCTGACGGGGCTCGCGCGGCGCCGGTGTCACGTACGGCGCGATCTCGCCGACGAGCGCGGCGACGGGGGCCGCATCCGCCGTGACCTTCTGCACCGTCGCGGTGATGCCGGCCTTGCGCATGAGCTGCGCCACGTCCTTCTCCTGCGCCGGCAGCACGAGCGTGACGACGTCGCCCTCCGAGCCGGCGCGTGCCGTGCGACCCGAGCGGTGCAGGTACGCCTTGTGCTCGGTCGGCGGGTCGACGTGCACCACGAGCTCGACGTCATCGACGTGCACGCCGCGCGCCGCGACATCCGTGGCCACAAGCACGCGCACCGAGCCGTCGGCGAACGCCGCGAGGTTGCGGTCGCGCTGCGGCTGCGAGAGGTTGCCGTGCAGGTCGACGGCCGGGATGCCGGATGCCGTGAGCTGCTGCGCGAGCTTCTTCGCGTGGTGCTTGGTGCGCATGAACAGGATGCGGCGGCCGGTTCCCGCCGCGAGCTGCTTCACGAGGTCCTTCTTGGCCTCGACCCCCTCGACGCCGTACACGTGGTGGGTCATCTTGACGGGCGGCTCGTCGACCTCGTTGACCGAGTGCATGACGGGGTTGTCGAGAAAGCGCTTCACGAGCTTGTCGACCCCGTTGTCGAGGGTCGCCGAGAACAGCAGCCGCTGCCCGCCCGCGGGGGTCGCCGCGAGGATGCGCGTGACGCCGGGCAGGAAGCCGAGGTCGGCCATGTGGTCGGCTTCGTCGATCACCGTGATCTCGACCGCGTCGAGGCGGATGAGCTTCTGACCCATGAGGTCTTCGAGGCGGCCGGGGCACGCCACGACGATGTCGACGCCCGCGCGCAGCGCCGCCACCTGGCGGTTCTGCGAGACGCCGCCGTAGATGGTCGTGACGGTGAGGTCGTACGCCTCGGCGAGCGGGGTGACGACCGCGGCGATCTGCGTGGCGAGTTCGCGCGTGGGGGCGAGGATGAGGCCGAGCGGCAGGCCGGGACGGCGCGCGCCGCCAGCGAGGCCCGTACCGAGGCGCGCCACGAGCGGCAGCGAGAACGCGAGCGTCTTGCCGGAGCCGGTGCGGCCGCGTCCGAGCACGTCGCGTCCGGCGAGCGTGTCGGGCAGGGTGTCGACCTGGATGGGGAACGGGGTGGTCTTGCCGTCGGCCGCGAGGGTGGCGACGAGCGGGGCGGGCACGCCGAGCGTGCTGAAGTCGGGGGTGGTCATGCTGTGCTTTCGAGCGAGCGCGCGCAGACGAGCGCGAGCGGTGGGCGAGCGTGCCGGTCGGCACGTCGGGTTCGCCGTGAAGGAATGTCATCGCGGGCCCGTGGGGCCGGCGGGAGGGAAGCGTTCGACGACGCGGGCGCCTGAGCGCCTCGGCAACCCTACAGGGTTTCGATTCGTGACGATGCGTTTCGGGGCGGATGCCCAGCCGTCGCTACCCTCGCAGCATGACGTCGCCGCGCGCCCAGAGCTACTACCAGGTCCGTTTCGAGTGGGGCGCCGAGGGCGCTCGCGCCGTGGCCGACGGGGTGCACGCGATCGTGTGGGTCGACGAGCTGGGCTCCGAGCAGGTTCCCGAGGTCGGCGTCGAGGTCGTCGCGGGCGCGCTGCGCAGCGCGGATGCGGTTGCCCGCTGGTCGCTGCAACGTCAGGCCGAGCTGGGGGGTCGCTTCGTGGTCGCGGTCGTGGCGGCCGGAGCCCGCCAACCCGACGGCTCGCTGAGGTTCACCGTGGAGGACCTGCTGGCATCCGGGGCCATCATCGAGGCGATCTCTGACCTCGGCATCGACCACACCTCGCCCGAGGCGGCGGCGGCGATCGCCGCCTACGCGGGTCTGCGGGGCGCCACGCGCCACCTGCTCACGGCATCCGTCTCGGCGCGCGAGCTGGGGGTGACCCAGCTCGACCTCGAGCCGGCGAGCGAGGTCGAGCGCCTGCGCTGAGCCCCGCCCGCGCGACGCTCGCGGAACTGCGACAATGGGGCAGGATCGAACGGGCGGTGATCGGTGTGGACGTGACGAGCAACGATGTCGCGCCGGCGGCTGCGCACGAGCACACGTTGGGCAGCTGCCCGGAGTGCTTCGTGGAGTTGCAGCGCGACGGCGAGTGGTGGCGTGCGCGCCCCGAGGGCGCGCGACTCGTGGGGCTCGTCGTGGCACGCGACGACCTTCCGCCGATCGTCGAGCAGCGCGCCGACCTCGCACGGTTCGGGGTGTCGATCCACGACTTCCGGCATCCGGCTCCCGAGACGCACGAGACTTGGGAGCAGCGGCTCGAGCGCTCCTTCGGGCGGCTGGAGCGGGGGGACGTGCTCGTCGTGGCGAACCGCCACGCTCTCGGTCGCGCACCCGACGAGGAGGCCCGCACGATCGCGTCGCTGCGCTCGCGGGGGGTCGTCGTGAAGGTGCTGCGCCACGGCGCGAGCCACCTCGCCGACGTCGAGGGCTGAGCGGCGCGGCCCAGCGCGCGCGACCGGCCGGGCGTAGCCTCGAGCCATGTTCCAGGCGAAGCTCGGAGACCAGGTGATCGCGCAGGCCGACGAGGCCGACGTCGTTCACATCGAAGGCAACGTGTACTTCCCGCCCTCGGCGGTGGCCGACGGGGTGCTGCGCGACAGCCCGACCCCGTACACGTGCCCGTGGAAGGGCGAGTGCCAGTACTACAGCGTGCGATCGGGCGACGACTGGCTCACGGATCGCGCGTTCGCGTACCCGCATCCGTACCCCACCGCGATCGACAAGGTCGGCCGCGACTTCAGCGGCTTCGTCGCGTTCTGGAAGGACGTGCAGGTCACGCAGGCCTGAACTGTCCGCGAGAGTACGCACTTTCGTCCCGAATCAGGGCCCAACGCACCCAGAAGTACGTACTCTCGCGGACGGGGTCAGCCGAGTGCGGCGATCGCCTCGATGCCGACGAGCGCGCCGGGCCGACCGAGCGCGGCGACCTTGAGCACCGTGACGGCGGTGGGGCGCATGCCCCACACCTCGGCGGATGCGCGGTAGGCCTCGTTGGGGTCGACGGATGCGTCGAGGTAGATCGTGAGCTTGGCGACGTCGGCCGGCTCGGCGCCCGCTTCGTCGAGCACGGCGAGCACGTTGCGCAGCGCCTGCGCGGTCTGCTGCTCGAGGCCGTCGAGCAGCAGACCGTCGCTGTCGGTGCCGTTCTGCTCGCCGACGTAGAGGGTGCGGCCTGCGGGCGCGATCGTGCCCTGCGAGAACGCGGGGTTGCGGTGCAGTGCGGCGGGGTTGAGGTGGGTGATGGTCATGCTGTCTCCTTCCGGGCGTGTGCGCGCGCTCGGTGCGCGCGCACCTTGGCGCGATTGCCGCAGCGCTGCATCGAGCACCAGCGGCGGTTGTTGGTGCGCGATTCGTCGCGGTACACCATGCGGCAGTCGTCGGCGTCGCAGCGCCGGATGCGGTCGTCGGGCGCGGCGAGGTTCGCGACGGCCTCGCGCGCGAGCGTCGAGAGCGCCTGGGCGAGGCGGATGCGGCCGGCTCCCGCCTGACGTCGTCCTCCGTCGAGCGATGGCGGGATGTCGGGCGTCGCGGCGAAGAGGTTGACCGTGTCGATGTCGTCGGGCGCGTAGGGCTCGCCGTCGGCGGCGGCGACGTAGAGCCGGGTGAGGGCGCCGCGCAGGATGAGCGCGTCGGCGAGGTCGCGGTCGGTCGCGTCGTCGGCGCGGATGTGTCCGACATGCTCGGCGAGCCAGGCGCCGAGTTCGGCGGGGGTGCGCAGCCGCTCCCACTCGGGCACGTCGCGGCCCATGTCGCCCGTGTACGCGAAGTCGAGGCTTTCGGCCCCCGCGTCGAAGAACCACGGCGAGCCGTGCGCGGGGTGCATCCACTGACCGGTGCTCATGTAACCAATATAGAGGGTTTCGGGCGGAGGCGGTGATTTCGAGACGCCGCCTGCGGCGGCTCCTCAATCACCTTTCAACGCGGCCCGCTCGATTGAGGAGCGACCGCCGCAGGCGGCCGCGTCTCGAGGCCTCGTTTCGACGTGGCCCGTCGAGGTGATTGAGGAGCGATCGTCGCAGGCGGCCGCGTCTCGAAGCCTCCTTTCGACGTGGCCCGTCGAGGTGATTGAGGAGCGACCGCCGCAGGCGGCCGCGTCTCGAAATCACCGACCCCTATCGCCGCTGCGATGTCTCACATGTCCTGAGACATCACCGACCGCTACCGCCGCCGCACCCAGTGGATCTCCAGCGCGGGATCGAACCGCCGCGAGCAGCGCCCGCACGAGGTGACCCGCGTCGGGCGGCGGTACCGGTACGCGACATGCCCATTGGGGCACGTGCCGACCCACGGCGCGAGGTCGTCGGGAACGGGGCCGTCGTGCGTGCGTCCGCCGACGTAGCCGAGCTCGGCCGCGACGCGCTTCCACTCGGGGCCGTGCCCCGCCTTCGGGCCGACGATCGCGTGCGCGACCTCGTGCAGCAGCGTCTGGTGCACCTCGTCGTCGTCGGACAGCAGGGCGATGTGACGTGACACCGAGATGCGCTTGGCCGTGTAGTTGCACAGCCCCGCGCGCCGCTTGGCGTGATCGAAGGCGAAGGTCCAGCCCTCATCGAGGTGCATGCGGATGAGCGCGTCGGCCCAGACGCGCACGCGGGCGAGACGCTGGGCCGCATCCGTCGGGGTTCCGGCCATCGCTCAGCCCTCCACGAGCGGCGTCAGCCGCACCGAAAGGATGCGGTCGTCATCCGGGGCCGGATCCCCCCGGCCGTCGGTGTTGTTGGTGACGAACCACAGTGTGCCGTCGGCGGCAGGCGCCACCTCGCGGATCCGCCCGTACTCCCCCGTGAACCACGCGACGGCGTCGAGCCCGCCGTCGGCCGTCGGGTGCAGCGCCCACACGCGCTCGCCGCGCAGGGCCGCGAGGAAGAACGTGCCGTCGACGAAGGTCAACGCGCTCGGACTCGCCTCGCTCGTGGCCCACTGCACAACAGGGTCGAGATACCCCTCTCCGCCGCCCTCACCGCCCTGGCCCTCGACGACCGGCCACCCGTAGTTGCCGCCCGCCTCGATGCGGTTCACCTCGTCCCAGGTGTTCTGCCCGAACTCGGCCGCCCACAGCTGCCCGTCGGCGTCCCACGCGAGCCCCTGCGGGTTGCGGTGCCCGAGCGAGTAGACGAGCGACCCCGGGAAGGGATTGTCGTCAGGAACCTCGCCGGCGGGCGTCATCCGCAGGATCTTGCCGTTGAGGCTCGATGGATCCTGCGCGCGATCCGGAACCGCGGCGTCGCCGACCGTCGCGTAGAGCATGCCGTCGGGCCCGAACGCGATGCGCCCGCCGTTGTGGTTGGCGGCCGCGGCGAGCCCCGTGAGCACCTCCTCCGGCTCGCCGAGCGAGAGGTCGTCGCCGAGCGGCATCCGCACGATCCGGTTGTCGGATGCTGTGGTCAGATACGCGTACAGCCACCGCCCGGCACCGTGGTCGAGCAGGGCGAGCCCGAGCAGCCCGCCTTCGCCGGCGTGCACGACACCGGGCACCGTGCCGACCGGGGTGACCACCCCATCCGCCGCCACATGCTGAACGACACCCGTGTCGCGTTCGCTCACGAGCGCCTCGGGCGGCGAGCCGGGAAGCGGCACGACCGACCACGGGCTCACGAGGCCCGAGGCCACGACGACGGGGTCACCCGCCGGCTGCACCTGCTCGGATGGCGCCTCCGGGGGAGGGAACGCGTCGGTGCACCCCGCCAAGGCCCCGGTCGCCAGCAGCCCGGCCGCCACGAGGGCGGCGGTGGCGAGCGGGGCGCGGAAGGTCATGTCCCCATTCCAACACCGCGCACCGACGCGCGGCTCGCGGTTCAGCGTTTCGGTGGAATCTGGAACACCCCGCGACCCGGGGGAGGAGAGGCCACGGCCGTCGCATCCGTCACGACCGCAGCGCCCGCGATCCAGTCCCGCAGGGCCGAACCGTGCACGAGCTGGGCCGGATGCGGTCCCCCCGCGAGCAGCCGCGGCATCCAGTCGAGCGGCAGCTCGGTGGCGGATGCGGCGAGCACGAAGTTGCCGAAGCGCCGCCCCTTGATCACCTGCGCCTCGCCGAGCACCGCGACATCCGCGAACACCATCCCGAGGGTCGCCGCCTGCCCCCGCGCGAACGCGGCGCCCTGCCCGTCGGCGATGTTGGCGAGCAGCACCCCGTCGGGGGCGAGCAGCGCGGCGCACTCCGTGTAGAACTCGACGCTCGTCACGTGGGCAGGCGTGCGCGCGCCCGAGAACACGTCGACCACGAGCAGGTCGACCGTGCCGCGCAGCCCGGCGGGCAAGCGGCCGAGCACCTCGCGCGCATCCCCGTAGCGCACCCGGATCGACGCGTCGCGCGGCAGCGGCAGCTCGGCCCGCACGAGCTCGACGAGCGCCGGCTCGAGCTCGACCACCTGCTGCCGCGAGCCGGGGCGGGTCGCCGCGATGTAGCGCGGGATCGTGAGCGCGCCGGCGCCGAGGTGCACGGCCGTGATCGGCTCGCCCGGGTCGCGCAGCTCGTCGATGACGTGCCCCATGCGCGCGATGTACTCGTAGAAGAGGTGCGTCGGGTCGTCGAGATCGACGTGCGATTGCGGCGTGCCGTCGACCACGAGCTCGAAGCCGCTCGTGTGGCGGTCGGGTCGCACCTCGGCGCGCATCCCGTTCGACAGTCGTGCGCTCGGCAGCTCCTCCACCCCTCCATTGTCGCGCGCTGCTCCACCGGCCGCGCTCCAGCCGCCGCGCTCGGGCTCGCGCGCTCCGCCCGGCGCGGCCCGTCCGCCGCACTCCGCTGTCCGCCCTCGGCCCTCTGCCCTCTGCCCGGGTACGACCCGCTCCGGCCGCCCTGCCCGGGCACGACCCGCCCCGGCCGCCTGCCCGGGTACGACCGCCCTGGTGCGACCCACCCCCGCACCGCATGGTGCGGTTTCGGCCGGATGGCACCCGCGAAACCGCGCCATCGCGCCGAAACCGCGCCATGAGCAGCCCGCGACCGCCCGCACCCGGGCCCGGGCCTGAGCCTGCGTCCGAGCCCGCCGCGCCCGCCCGCACCCGGGCCTGCGCCCGCCCGCGCCCGGGCCCGAGCCCGAGCCCGAGTCCGGATGCGGGGGTCAGCCCCACCCGCGCGGGGGGTCTGCCGCATGTCGGCCGGCGGCGCGCGCGACGAGGCTCGAGGAGGAACGAGAGGAGTCCCCCATGAACGCCACCACCGACAGCACCACCGGCGCAACCACCGACACCACCACCGCGGCGACCACCGGCCCGCGCGCCGCGCACCCCGCATCCGCGCACCCCGCATCCGCCCGCACCGCATCCGGCCGCCTCGCATCCGCCCGGCGCCGCGCGCTCGCCGGCGCAGCCGCCCTCGCGGCAGCCGGCCTCGCCCTCACCGGGTGCGTGAGCCTGCCGACCGTCGCAACCGGACCCCGCGTCGAGACGCAGCACGAGGTCTCGGATGCCGTGCACGCGCTGCGCCTGGAGACCGCGGGAGACGTCACGGTCACCCTCGGCGACGAGCCGGGCCTCACCGTCCGGGCTCCGAAGTCGGTGAGCGACCGGCTCACGGTCGACGAGGAGGACGGCACGCTCGTGCTCGGCATGCGCGGCCCCGGCTGGACGACCGGCAAGGTCAGCTACGAGCTCATCGTGCGTTCGCTCGACGAGCTCGACCTCACGGGCGCGGGCGACGTGACGGCCGACTTCTCGCACGCCGACGAGGTCGAGATCGGCGTCTCGGGCGCGGGCGACGTGCGGGCGACGGGCGTCGACGCCTCGCGCGTCGAGGTCGAGATCAGCGGCGCGGGCGACGTGCGTATCGACGGCACAGCGGATGCCGGCGAGCTGCGCGTCGGGGGAGCGGGCACGATTCGCGCGTCCCGGCTGGTGCTCGCGCGCGCCGATGCGTCGGTCTCGGGTGCCGGCGACATCCACGTGCACGCGACCGAGACTCTCGACGCCGAGATCTCGGGTCTCGGCGACATCCACGTCTCGGGCTCCCCGCGCATCTCGAGCGAGGTCTCGGGTCTCGGCGACATCCGCACCGCCTGACCCCGACCCGGTGCTCGTAGCTCCAGCTAGCAACTCGGCGCCCCAGAAACTTCCGGGGCGCCGACGCCCTAGCTGGAGCTACGAGCACCCCGCATAGGGGGCGGGGCAGGGGTTATAGACCTGGCGCGGATGGATGTCAAGGAATAAGTAGACACGGCGCGTCGTTTCGACCTATAGTTGTTCTTTGCGCTCCCCCTACACCTGTGCCCTCATATTGCGGTCGGCCGGTGTGTGCCCGGAGGCGGATCCCGAAAATGGCGGCGGGATCGCCCATCTGTGCGGAGCGCCTCCTCACTGACCGACACCAATTGAGACCGACGGGTCTCACGGAGGTTGTTTTCCTTTGGCTGCTGCGCGCTCCGCATCCAGTAAGAATTCTCCCAAGAACGGCCGCGGCGCATCCCGCCTCTCGTTCGCCAAGATCACGGACACCCTGACGGTTCCGGATCTGCTCGCTCTCCAGACCGAGAGCTTCGACTGGCTCGTCGGCAACGACGCGTGGAAGGCCCGCATCGCGGACGACCCCACCGCGTCGACCAAGACGGGCCTCGACGAGATCTTCGAGGAGATCTCCCCGATCGAAGACCTCGGCGAGACCATGCAGCTGAGCTTCTCGAACCCCGAGCTCGAGGAGCCCAAGTACTCGATCGAGGAGTGCAAGGAGCGCGGCAAGACCTACGCCGCCCCGCTCTACGTCAACGCCGAGTTCATGAACCACATGACGGGCGAGATCAAGACCCAGACGGTCTTCATGGGCGACTTCCCGCTGCAGACCTCGAAGGGCACCTTCATCATCAACGGCACCGAGCGTGTCGTCGTGTCGCAGCTCGTGCGCTCCCCCGGCGTGTACTTCGAGCGCACCCCCGAGAAGACCTCCGACAAGGACGTCTTCTCGGCGCGCGTCATCCCGAGCCGCGGCGCGTGGCTCGAGTTCGAGATCGACAAGCGCGACCAGGTGGGCGTGCGCATCGACCGCAAGCGCAAGCAGTCGGTCACGGTGTTCCTCAAGGCGCTCGGCATGACGAGCGAGGAGATCCTCGAGGCCTTCCCCGGCTACGAGTCGATCGCCTCGACGCTGGAGAAGGATGCCATCCTCACCAAGGAGGAGGCGCTCAAGGACATCTACCGCAAGCTGCGTCCGGGCGAGCAGGTGGCCGCCGAGGCCGCCCGCGCGCTGCTCGACAACTTCTACTTCAACCCGAAGCGCTACGACCTCGCGAAGGTGGGTCGCTACAAGATCAACCGCAAGCTCGGCCTCGACGCGCCGCTGTCCGACTCGGTGCTCACGATCGACGACATCGTCGCCACGATCAAGTACCTCGTCGCCCTGCACGCCGGTGAGACGACGCTTCCGGGCGTGCGCGACGGCAAGAGCATCGAGCTGCGTCTCGACACCGACGACATCGACCACTTCGGCAACCGCCGCATCCGTGCCGTCGGCGAGCTCATCCAGAACCAGGTGCGCACCGGCCTCAGCCGCATGGAGCGCGTCGTGCGCGAGCGCATGACGACGCAGGACATCGAGGCGATCACGCCGCAGACGCTCATCAACGTGCGTCCGGTCGTCGCCGCGATCAAGGAGTTCTTCGGAACCTCCCAGCTCAGCCAGTTCATGGACCAGAACAACCCGCTCGCGGGTCTCACCCACAAGCGCCGCCTGTCGGCGCTCGGCCCGGGTGGTCTGAGCCGTGAGCGCGCCGGCGTCGAGGTGCGCGACGTGCACCCCAGCCACTACGGCCGCATGTGTCCGATCGAGACCCCGGAAGGCCCCAACATCGGCCTCATCGGCTCGCTCGCGACGTTCGGACGCATCAACGCGTTCGGCTTCATCGAGACGCCGTACCGCAAGGTCGTGAACGGCAAGGTGACCGACCAGATCGACTACCTCACCGCATCCGAGGAGGACGAGTACCTCGTCGCCCAGGCGAACGCGCCGCTGGATGCGTCGGGCAAGTTCGTCGAAGACAAGGTGCTCGTGCGCCCCAAGGGTTCCGACGTGGTGCTCGTCGACCCGTCCGAGGTGCACTACATGGACGTCAGCCCGCGCCAGATGGTGTCGGTCGCGACGAGCCTCATCCCGTTCCTCGAGCACGACGACGCGAACCGCGCCCTCATGGGTGCGAACATGCAGCGTCAGGCCGTGCCGCTGCTGCGCTCCGAGTCGCCGTTCGTCGGCACCGGTATGGAGGGCTACGCCGCGGTCGACGCGGGCGATGTCATCACCGCGCAGAAGGCGGGTGTCGTCACCGAGGTGTCGGCGGATGTCGTGACGGTTCAGCTGGACGAGGGCGGCACCCAGGAGTACTTCCTGCGCAAGTTCGACCGCAGCAACCAGGGCACGAGCTACAACCACCGCGTGGTCGTCTCGGCCGGTGAGCGGGTCGAGGTGGGCGAGGTCATCGCCGACGGTCCCGCGACCGAGAACGGCGAGCTCGCGCTCGGCAAGAACCTGCTCGTGGCGTTCATGCCGTGGGAGGGTCACAACTTCGAGGACGCGATCATCCTCAGCCAGCGTCTCGTGGCCGACGACGTGCTCTCTTCGATCCACATCGAGGAGTACGAGGTCGACGCGCGCGACACCAAGCTCGGCAAGGAGGAGATCACGCGTGACCTCCCGAACGTGAGCCCCGAGCTGCTGGCCGACCTCGACGAGCGCGGCATCATCCGCATCGGCGCCGAGGTGCGCCCCGGCGACATCCTCGTCGGCAAGGTCACGCCGAAGGGCGAGACCGAGCTGAGCGCCGAGGAGCGCCTGCTGCGCGCCATCTTCAACGAGAAGAGCCGCGAGGTGCGCGACACCTCGCTCAAGGTTCCTCACGGTGAGGAGGGCACCGTCATCGGCGTCAAGGTGTTCGACGCCCAGGACGGCGACGACGAGCTCGGCTCGGGCGTCAACCAGCGCGTCGTGGTGTTCATCGCGCAGAAGCGCAAGATCACCGAGGGCGACAAGCTCGCGGGCCGCCACGGCAACAAGGGCGTCATCTCGAAGATCCTGCCGGTCGAGGACATGCCGTTCCTCGCCGACGGGACGCCGGTCGACGTCATCCTCAACCCGCTCGGCATCCCGGGCCGCATGAACTTCGGCCAGGTGCTCGAGACCCACCTCGGGTGGATCGCGAAGCAGGGCTGGAAGGTCGAGGGGAGCCCTGAGTGGGCCGCCCGCCTGCCGAAGGACGCGCACGAGGCCGCCCCCGGCACGAAGGTCGCGACCCCGGTGTTCGACGGCGCCGCGGAGGAGGAGATCGAGGGCCTGCTCGACTCGACCCTGCCGAACCGCGACGGCGTGCGCATGATCGACGCCTCCGGCAAGACCGAGCTGTTCGACGGCCGCTCCGGCGAGCCGTTCCCGCACCCGGTCTCGGTCGGCTACATGTACATCCTCAAGCTGCACCACCTCGTGGACGACAAGATCCACGCCCGCAGCACGGGCCCGTACTCGATGATCACCCAGCAGCCGCTCGGTGGTAAGGCGCAGTTCGGTGGCCAGCGCTTCGGTGAGATGGAGGTGTGGGCGCTCGAGGCGTACGGTGCCGCGTACGCGCTGCAGGAGCTGCTCACGATCAAGTCCGACGACATCCTCGGCCGTGTGAAGGTCTACGAGGCGATCGTCAAGGGCGAGAACATCCAGGAGCCCGGCATTCCCGAGAGCTTCAAGGTGCTCATCAAGGAGATGCAGTCGCTGTGCCTGAACGTCGAGGTGCTCGGCGCGGATGGCTCGGCGCTCAGCCTGAAGGACACGGATGACGAGGTCTTCCGTGCCGCGGAGGAGCTCGGCATCAACATCTCCACCCGCTTCGAGTCGTCGTCGATCGACGACATCTGAGCCGGGCCCCACAGGATTCGTCAAGAACAAGAAGCGAGAGAGAACAACACGTGATCGACGCAACCACTTTCGATCAGCTCCGCATCGGCCTTGCCACGAGCAAGGACATCCGCGAGTGGTCGTACGGCGAGGTCAAGAAGCCCGAGACGATCAACTACCGCACGCTCAAGCCCGAGAAGGACGGTCTGTTCGGTGAGCAGATCTTCGGGCCGAGCCGTGACTGGGAGTGCTCGTGCGGCAAGTACAAGCGCGTGCGCTTCAAGGGCATCGTCTGCGAGCGCTGCGGCGTGGAGGTCACCAAGAGCTCCGTCCGTCGTGAGCGCATGGGCCACATCGAGCTCGCCGCCCCGGTGACGCACATCTGGTACTTCAAGGGTGTGCCGAGCCGCCTCGGCTACCTGCTCGACATGGCGCCGAAGGACCTCGAGAAGGTCATCTACTTCGCCGCGTACATGGTCATCGACGTCGACGAGGAGGGTCGCCACGCCGACCTCCCCGGCCTCGAGAACGAGCTGCGCCTCGAGATCAAGAACCTCGAGCAGCAGCGCGACGACCGCATCAACGCGCGCCTCGTGCAGCTCGAGGGCGACCTCGCAGCTCTCGAGGAGGAAGGCGCCAAGGCCGACCAGAAGCGCAAGGTGAAGGACGCCGGCGAGAAGGAGATGGCTCAGGTCCGCAAGTCGTACGACGAGCAGATCAAGCAGCTCGAGGAGGTGTGGGATCAGTTCCGCAACCTCAAGGTCGGCGACCTCAAGCCCGAGGACTCGGTCTTCCACGAGCTGCAGGACCGCTTCGGCCTGTACTTCGAGGCCCACATGGGCGCCGAGGCGATCAAGCGTCGTCTCGAGGCGTTCGACCTCGAGGCGGAGGCGGAGCTGCTGCACGAGCAGATCGCGAACGGCAAGGGTCAGAAGAAGATCCGCGCCATCAAGCGCCTCAAGGTCGTCAACTCGTTCCTGCAGACCGGCAACTCGCCGGCCGCCATGGTGCTCGACGTCGTGCCGGTGATCCCGCCGGAGCTGCGCCCCATGGTGCAGCTCGACGGTGGCCGCTTCGCGACCAGTGACCTCAACGACCTCTACCGTCGTGTGATCAACCGCAACAACCGTCTGCGTCGTCTGCTCGACCTCGGTGCCCCCGAGATCATCGTGAACAACGAGAAGCGGATGCTGCAGGAGGCCGTCGACGCGCTGTTCGACAACGGTCGTCGTGGTCGCCCCGTCACGGGAACCGGCAACCGCGCGCTCAAGAGCCTGTCCGACATGCTCAAGGGCAAGCAGGGCCGCTTCCGTCAGAACCTGCTCGGCAAGCGCGTCGACTACTCGGGTCGTTCGGTCATCATCGTGGGTCCGCAGCTCAAGCTGCACCAGTGCGGTCTGCCGAAGCAGATGGCGCTCGAGCTGTTCAAGCCGTTCGTCATCAAGCGCCTCATCGACCTGAGCCACGCGCAGAACATCAAGGCAGCCAAGCGCATGGTCGAGCGTTCGCGTCCGCAGGTGTGGGACGTGCTCGAGGAGATCATCCGCGAGCGCCCCGTGCTGCTGAACCGTGCGCCCACGCTGCACCGTCTCGGCATCCAGGCGTTCGAGCCGCAGCTCGTGGAGGGCAAGGCGATCCAGCTGCACCCGCTCGTGTGCGCGGCGTTCAACGCCGACTTCGACGGTGACCAGATGGCCGTGCACCTTCCCCTCTCGGTGGAGGCGCAGGCCGAGGCCCGCATCCTGATGCTCGCCTCGAACAACATCCTGAAGCCGTCGGACGGTCGCCCGGTCACCCTGCCCAGCCAGGACATGATCATCGGTCTGCACCACCTGACGACCCTCACCGAGGGCGCCGTCGGCGAGGGCCGCGCGTTCTCGTCGATCGCGGAGGCGATCCTGGCGAAGGACGAGGGCACCCTCGACCTGAACGCCAAGGTGCGCATCCGTCTCGAGGGCGTGTACCTCGAGAACGCGCCCGAGGGCTTCGTGCAGGGGTCGACGAAGGTCATGGAGACGACCCTCGGTCGCGCGCTGTTCAACCAGGCGCTCCCGACCGACTACTGGTATGTCGAGGCTCTCGCCGACAAGGGCACCATCTCGGGGATCGTCAACGACCTCGCCGAGCGGTACCCCAAGGTGGAGGTCGCGGCCGCGCTCGACCGCATCAAGGACGCGGGCTTCCACTGGGCCACGCGTTCGGGTGTGACCGTCGCGCTCTCGGACATCGTCACGCCGAAGGACAAGCCGGCGATCGTGGCGAAGCACGAGAAGCAGGCCGCGAAGATCCAGTCCGAGTACGACAAGGGTCTCATCGACGACGCCACGCGCCGCAAGGAGCTCATCGACATCTGGACCGAGGCGACCAACGAGATCGCCCGGTCGATGCAGGAGAGCTACCCGAAGGACAACAACATCTACCGGATGGTGTCGTCGGGCGCCCGTGGTAACTGGCTGCAGATCCGAAACATCTCGGGTATCCGCGGCCTCGTCGCCAACCCGAAGGGTGAGACGATCGCCCGTCCGATCATCTCCTCGTACCGCGAGGGCCTGAGTGTGGCGGAGTACTTCATCGCCACGCACGGTGCCCGTAAGGGTCTCGCCGACACGGCTCTCCGTACGGCCGACTCGGGCTACCTGACGCGTCGTCTCGTCGACGTCGCCCAGGATGTCATCATCCGCGAGGACGACTGCGGCACGACGAAGGGTCTCGAGATCCGGATCGCGGCGAAGGTCGGCGACGAGCTGGTGCGCGACGAGAACGTCGAGAACTCGGTGTTCGCCCGTGCGCTCGCCGAGGACGCGGTGGATGCGAAGGGCACCGTGGTGGCCGAGGCCGGCACCGACGTGGGCGATGTTCTCATCAACACGCTCATCAAGGCCGGCATCGAGACCGTCAAGGTGCGCTCGGTGCTCACCTGCGAGTCGGCGGTCGGCGTCTGCGCCGCCTGCTACGGCCGTTCGCTCGCGACCGGCAAGCTCGTCGACATCGGCGAGGCGGTCGGCATCATCGCCGCCCAGTCGATCGGTGAGCCCGGAACGCAGCTCACGATGCGTACCTTCCACCAGGGTGGTACCGCCGGTGCCGACGACATCACGCAGGGTCTGCCGCGTGTCACCGAGCTCTTCGAGGCTCGCACTCCGAAGGGCGCGAGCCCGATCGCGGAGGCCGCGGGTCGCATCGAGATCAAGGACACCGAGAAGCGTCGCGAGATCATCCTCACGCCCGACAACGGCGAGGAGCCGCAGATCTACCCCGTGCTCAAGCGCGCCACCCTCCTCGTGGAGGACGGTCAGCACGTCGAGCTCGGCCAGCAGTTCGTGGTCGGCAACCTCGACCCGAAGGAGGTGCTGCGCGTGCAGGGCGTCCGCGCCGTGCAGCAGCACCTGGTCGACGGCGTGCAGGGCGTCTACCGCAGCCAGGGTGTTCCGATCCACGACAAGCACATCGAGGTCATCGTGCGGCAGATGCTGCGCAAGGTGACCGTCGTGGAGCACGGCGACACCGAGCTGCTGCCGGGTGAGCTCGTGGACCGCTCGCGGTACACCGAGATCAACCGCGCCTCGATCGTCGAGGGCAAGAAGCCCGCGTCGGCGCGTCAGGAGGTCATGGGTATCACCAAGGCCTCGCTCGCGACCGAGTCGTGGCTGTCGGCCGCCTCGTTCCAGGAGACGACCCGCGTGCTCACGCAGGCCGCCATGGAGGGACGCTCCGACCCGCTGGTGGGTCTCAAGGAGAACGTCATCATCGGGCAGCTCATCCCCGCCGGTACCGGACTCTCGAAGTACCGGAACGTGGCGGTGGACGCGACCGAGGAGGCGAAGGCGGAGCGGTACCCCAACCGCATCTTCGCCGACGACGCGGCGTTCTCGGAGGCCGACCTGAGCTTCGTCGACTTCGACAGCTTCAGCTCGGACGACTTCCAGCCCGGCAACTACAGCTGACCCGCCTCACCCGCGTGGCAACCACGCGAACCACGTCGAAGGCCCCCGTGTCAACGGGGGCCTTCGCCGTTCCCGCGGCAGGTCGCGCTCGCTAGGCTGGAATCCCCACGCGAAGGAGCACGCCATGGCCCAGCCCACTGAGCCCACCGACTCGCCCACCGCCTCGCCCGAGCCCGTGGAGGCGAACGCTCCCGAGCCGACGACCCCCGTCTCGGCCGCCGACCACGTGGGCGTCGACCCCGTCGTGCCCGAGGCGGACGACGACGAGGTGGTCGACGACGTCGCCCACCCGGTCACGGTCGAGCCCGTCACCGCGGAGCCCGTCACCGCGCCGGCCGAACCGGACGTCGCCCAGTCCGCCGAGCCCTTCGTGGCGGAGCCGCTCGTGGCGGCACCCCCCGCGCGGGCGGCATCCGCCGACGAGGCATCCGCCGCCGCCGCAGCTGCCGCCGCGCGCGAGGTCGTCTACGTGCAAGCCCCGACGCCCCCGGCTCCCCGGCAGAACCGCGGGTTCGGCGTGCTCATCTCGCTGCTCGGCGCCGTCGTCTTCGCCCTGCTCTACATGGGCGCCGCCGCGCTCGCGTTCCTCGTGACCCCGGGCACGCGCCTCGAGTCGACCTTCAGCGGCTTCCTCGCGAGTGAGGCGTTCTGGGTGCCGGTCGCCGCCTACGCCGTGTTCTCCATCGTGTTCGCGCTCATCGTGAACCGCGCGGCATGGTGGGCGCACGTCGTGGGCAGCATCTTCGTCGCGGTGCTCACCTACGCCGTCTCGCTCGGCGTGATCGCGCTGCTGCACAACGTCGTCGCGATGACGCCCGACGAGGCCGCGACGTTCTTCCGTTCGCTCGCCGGCAACGTGCTCATGCTCGCCGCGCTCGTGCTGGCGCGCGAGGTGGCGCTGTGGTTCGGTCTCGCGATCTCGGCGCGCGGACGCCGGGTCAAGGAGCGCAACGCCGCCGACCGCGCGGCCTTCGAGCAGAGCGTCGCCGAGCGCCGCGCCGAGTATGAGCGAGCCCACCCCTCCGTCTGAGCGGCCGCGGCATCCGGAGCGCGTCGCGGGGCTCTTCGTCGCCGTCGTCTGGGCAGCGCTCGCCTTCGCGATCTTCGGCATCCTCGCGGTGCTGCTCGACCGTGACCCCGTGGAGCAGCGGGTGAGCCCGTACTTCGGGCTCGCCGCGATCCTGCTCGCGCTCGTCGTGGTCTACCTCGGCATCGTCTTCACCGTTCCCGCCCGCGCACCCTGGTTGGGCGCGGTCGCGACCGCGGCCGGGGTGTACCTCGTGGTGCTCGCGGCGGCCTTCGTGGTCGACACCGCGCTCACCCTCGAACAGGCCGTGAGCCCCTTCGTGCTCGCGGCCGCGCTGCTGGCGCTCGCGCCGCCGATCGCGTGCTGGGCGTGGTTCCGGCGGGCGGATGCGGGGCATCCGCCGCGCTGAACCGCCGCGTCGCGAGCATGGGTACCCCTCCACCATTGGGGGATACGGCACGGGTGTGCACAGCCGTTACCCTCGAAGGCGGAGGGGCTCTGACACCATCGCCGCCGCACGGCGATGCGGGAGCGCAGTGCATCGTCGCGGCAGGGGTCCGCCCATGCCGCCGGGGGGAAGGAAGGTCGCGACCGTGGCCCGACGCACGACCGCGCCGCCGCCCGTGCTGCCCGGATACAGCTACATCCGGCCGCTCGGCTCCGGCGGCTTCGCGGATGTCTTCCTCTATGAGCAGGACATGCCGCGGCGCGTCGTGGCCGTGAAGGTGCTGCTCGACGACGCCATCAACCCCGAGGTGCAACGCACCTTCAACGCCGAGGCCGACATCCTCGCCCGGCTGAGCGCGCATCCCTCGATCGTCACGATCTACCAGGCGAGCATCTCGGCCGACGGGCGCCCGTACTTCGTCATGGAGTACTGCCCCGACAACATGAGCGCCCGCTACAAGAAGGCGCCGCTGCCGCTCGGCGAGGTGCTGGATGCCGGGGTGCGCATCGCCGCCGCGCTCGAGACCGCGCACCGCAGCGGCGTGCTGCACCGCGACATCAAGCCGTCGAACGTGCTCATCTCGAGCCTCGGCACGCCCGTGCTCGCCGACTTCGGGATCGCGGCCGCCGTCGCGCGCGCCGACGACGACCCCGAGGTGTTCGCGATGTCGATCCCGTGGAGCTCCCCGGAGGTGCTGCAGGAGAAGGTCTCGGGGTCGGTGCCGAGCGAGATCTGGAGCCTCGGCGCGACGCTGTACACCCTGCTGGCCTCGCGCAGCCCCTTCGAACCGGCCTCGCGCGAGCGCATCCCGCGCGATCAGCTGCAGGCGCGCATCATCCGCGGCAAGCTCGTGCCGACGGGGCGCGACGACGTGTCGGAGCGGGTCGAGGCGGCGCTCGCGCTCGCGATGGCGCCCGATCCGGCCAAGCGCTACGCGTCGATGCACGCCTTCGCCGAGGAGCTGCGCTGGGCGCAGTACGACCTGGGCCTCCCCCCGACGGCGCTCGAGGTGGCGGCCCCCGAGTGGGCGGGTGCCGCGGCGCCCGTCGACTTCTCGACCTCGGAGCCCCGCGGGCCCGTCATCTCGACGGTGCGGCAGGACTCGCGCCGGGCGGCGCGCGCCGAGACGCTCGCCTCGGCGCAGCGCCGACGTGACGAGCAGGCGGCCGCGGCCCCGAAGAAGAAGCTCTCGCCGCTCGTGGCCGCCGTGCTGGGCGCCGTGGCGGGCATCGTGGTGGTCGGTGGCGGGGCGCTCATCGTGCTCGCCGCCACGGGGGTGCTGTAGTGGCGGGTCGCGCCGAACCGCGCCGACGCTCGTGGGGGCTCGCTGTGAAGCTCCTCGCGGGGGTGGCGGCCGGCGCCACCGTGACGACGCTCGCGGTCGTGGCCCAGGGCTACGACGCGCAGGAGGTGCCGCGGCTCGAGACCTCGGTCTGGGTGGCCCGCGCCGACGGCCAGTACGGCCGGGTCAACACCGATCTCGCCGAGCTCGACACGGTGCGCGCCGTTTCTGACCCGAGCGGGGTCGTGCAGGCGGGCGCCGCGGGTGTCGTCTTCACGCAGGGTTTCGGGCAGGCGTGGGCGATCGACGCGGCCGCGCCCGTCGACCTGGGGGCGGGGGAGGACGAGCAGGCGGCGAGCCCGGCGGGCGCGGCGACCCCCGCCGGAACGCGCGAGATCGCGGCGGCGGGCGACCGCATCCTGTACCTCACGAGCACGGGCGAGGTGCACCTCGGCGGGTTCTCGGGCGACGGCGCGCTCGAGAGCCCCGCGCAGCTGAACCCCTTCGCGGATGCCGTGGCCGAACCGGGCGAGGAGTCCCCGCGATACGTCGCCACGGCGGCAGCGATCGACGAGACCGGCCGGGTCGTGGTGTATTCGGCGGCCGAGCACGCGGTGCGCAGTTACGACGTGGCATCCGGGCGTTTCTCGGGCGAGGCGGTCGAGGTTCCCGAGCCGCCCGACGACGCCGCGCAGCTGCAGCTCGTGCTCGCCGGGGGACGCTGGGCGCTCTCGGACGCGACCGAGGGTCTGCTCTGGATCGAGGGCCTCGACGCGCCCGTGGAAACGGGGCTCGGCGCCGACGCGCGCGTGCAGGCGGGGTCGTCGGCCGATGCACGCGTGCTGCTCGCCGACTCCGACGCGCTCGTCGCGGTGTCGACGGGTGACGGCGCCGTGACGACGCTCGCCGAGGGCTCGGGCAACCCGGCGGCCCCGGTCGTGGTCGGCGGCGTGGCCTACGCCGCGTGGCTCTCGACGGCGGGCGGCACGCTGTGGTCGAGCGAGACGGATGCGGTGGTCGCCCTCGCGCTCGACGGCGACGAGCTCGACGAGGCCCGCACGATCGAGCCGGCGTTCCGCAGCAACGGCGACCGCGCCGTGCTCGTCGAGTTCTCGACGGGCATGATCTGGACGGCGCCCGAGGGCCGCCTCGTGCCGGTCGAGGAGTGGACACCGCTCGACGACAGCACGCAGGAGGAGGGCACGGTCGACGTCGACGACGTCATCGAGCAGGAGCCGCCTGTGGCGGAACCGGATGCCTTCGGCGTGCGTCGCGGTGCTCTCGTGAGCCTGCCCGTGCTGCTCAACGACCACGACCCCAACAAGAAGGACGTGCTCACGATCGACCCGGCCTCGCTCACGGGGCTGAGCGACGCGGGCTTCGGGCAGCTGGGGCTCGTGGCCGACGATCAGGCGATCGTCGCGCGGGTGAGCGCGGCATCCGGCTCCGCGAGCTTCAGCTACGCCGTGACCGACGGCACCGCCGTGTCGGCGCCCGTCACCGTCACGCTCACCGTCGTGCCCGACGGCCAGAACACGGCGCCCGTGTGGTGCGGCGTCGCGGGCTGTCTGCAGGAGTGGCCGACACCGCAGCTCGCGCCCGGCGGCTTCGTGTCGGTGCCGGTGCTCGCGGGCTGGGTCGACCCGGAGGGCGACACCGTCTCGCTCGCGGGCGCGAGCGCCGACGACGTCGACGCGCCGGTCACGGTCGTCGCGACGGCCGACGGTCGCGTCGTCGTGCGACACCAGGACCCCAACGCGGCCGACGCCGTGATCCCGATCACCGTCACGGTGAGCGACGCCTACGGAGCGACGACGACGATGCCGCTCGAGGTGCGCGTCACCTCCTCGCCGGCGCTGCGAGCCTCGCCCGTGGCGCTCGCGGCGGGCGCCGGCGAGAAGCGGCAGCTGTCGATCGTCGAGGCGGTCGTGGGCGGTTCGGGTTCGTACCGACTCGCGGATGCGGTGGCCGTGTCGGGCGCCGCCGAGGGCTTCACGGTGGCGCCGAGTTCGGCGACCGGCACGATCGAGCTGAGCGCCGAGCGCCCCGGCCGGTACCTCGCGAGCTACACGGTGCAGGACACCGAGACGCTCGCGCGGCAGACCGCCGTCATCCGCTTCACGGTCGCCGAGGGCGACCGGGCGCTCGCCCTCCCGCCGCTCACCGCGTTCGTGCGCCCCGGCGAGGATGCGACGGTCGATGTGCTCGCCGCCGCCCAGAACACGACGGGCCGCGTGCTCATGGTGTCGCAGGTGACGAGCTCGGGGCCGGGCCTCAGCACGAGCGTCATCGGCCAGTCGTACGTGCGGGTGAGCGGCACGACCGACGACGGCCTGCCCGGGCGCGTCGGCGTCGCCGAGGTGCAGGTGGCCGACGGCACGGGCGCCACCACCTCGACCCAGCTCACCGTCTTCCTGCTCGCGCCGAGTCACGGCGTCGGCCCCATCGCCGTTCCGGACACCATCTCGGTGCGCGCGGGGGCCCAGGTCGACATCCCGGTGCTCGCGAACGACGTGAGTCCGCGCGGCGAACGCGCCCAACTGCATCCGGAGGTCGAGGGTTCGGGAACCGAGGGCGAGCTCGCCTTCGCCTCGGGCGACCTCGTGCGCTACCTCGCGCCCGCGACGCCCGGCGTCTACACCGTGCGCTACTCGAGCTACCTCGAGAACGATCCCGGCCGGCTCGACTCGGCGACCGTGACGATCACGGTGCTCGGGCCCGGATCCAACCGTGCCCCGCAGCCGCCCATCCTCACCGCGCGCGTGCTCGCCGGGCAGACGGTGTCGGTGCCCGTGCCGCCGACCGGACTCGACCCCGACGGCGACGCCGTCGTGCTCGCGGATGTCGACCAGCCGCGCGCCGGGGCGGGCGTCGCCTCGATCGACGCGACGGGCTCGACGATCGTCTACCGCGCCCCCGCCGGCGGGGTGACGGGCGGGCAGGTGTCGTTCGGTTACACGGTGCGCGACGCGGGCGGCGAGGAGGCCTCGGGCGTCGTGCGTATCGGCGTGCTCTCGGGCGCGCTGAGCGATGTGGCCCCCGTCACCTACAGCGACTACGTGGCGGCACAGCTCGGATCGACCTCGCCGCTCACGGTCGACCCGCTGCGCAACGACCGCGACCCGAAGCAGGGCGAGCTCACGATCCTCGACGTCGTGCCGAACGCCCCCGCGGGCAGCGCCGACTACGAGCGTCTCGCGGCCCTCATCGACACGGGCGCCACCTCGCTCGCCGACGGCACGATCGTGCTGCGGCCGGGAGATGTCGAGGGCACGCACTCCTACGTCTACACCGTGCAGTCCTCGGCGACGTTCAGCACGGCCGAGGGTCTCATCGTGGTCGGGGTGAGCGACACACCCGCCCCCGACCACCCCGTCGTGACCGACACGGTCGTGACGGCCCAGACCCGGCACGAGCTCGCGGGCGGCATCGACGTCGTCACGGGCAAGGTGCAGTGGCCTACGGGCGATGTCGGCACGCTCGAGCTGAGCCTGTGGGGCGAGAGCGCGGGCTTCACGGTCGACGGCCGGCGCATCGCGGGTGAGGCGCCCGCGGCGGGCGCGGTCGTGCCGTTTGCGCTCACCGGAACGGATGCCGCGGGCGCCGCCGTCACGAGCTACGGCTTCCTGCGGGTGCCCGCCTTCGACGACATGCGCGTGCAGCTGCGCGGCGGCCTCGACCCCGTCGAGGTGGGCGAGGAGAAGACGATCGAGGTCGCGGTGGGCGAGCTGCTCGACGTCGACGACGCCGACCGCGTCGAGGTGCGCGGCGACGACGCGCTCGCGGTGCAGCGCGCGAACGCCTCGTGTGCGACGGCGGGCGGCGATCGGGTGAGCTACACGGCGGGCCGCGAGGCCCCCTGGACCGACAGCTGCAGCGTGTCGGTGCGCCTGGTGGGGCAGAAGCGCTGGAGTGTTGTGGCGGTGCCGTTCGCGATCCTGCCGAAGGACCCGCAGGCGATCCTCAACCCGATCAGCCGCACCGTGCCGCCCGGTGAGACCCAGACGATCGACCTGCTCGCCGAGACCGTCGGGTGGGAGGGCGGCCGCGTCGGCGACACGAGCATCCTCGACTTCGCCACCGCCTACGCGGGCGGCGCGTTCATCGTGACGCCCGCGGGCGGCTCGGTCAGCATCGAGGCCCGCGCGGATGCGAAACCCGGCACGCGCGAGACGGTGCGGCTCGAGGTGTCGTCCTACGGCGGGCTCACGAGCACGATCACGCTCGTCGTCGGCATCGCGGCCCCTGACGCGCCGCGTGGGGCGAGCTTCGGCTTCACGTGCGACGTCTCCAAGGGCGCGACGTGCCTCATCCCCGCTGTCGGTCTCGCGGGCGAGTACGACCCCTTCGCGGGCAAGCCGGGGGCGGGCCTGACCCTCGTGACGGCGGGCGACGCGGGCTCGGTCGTGTGCCCCGTCACGACCGTCACCCTGGCGAGCGCGACGCAGCTGCGGGCGAGCTGGCCGAGCGGCCAGAAGCCCGTCGGCGGGGAGTGCGTCGTCACGTTCACCGTGCAGGACGCCCAGGGACGCACGGGCCAGGGACAGCTGACGCTCGACGTGCTCGGCTACCCGCAGACCCCCGCGAGCATCACGACGCAGAGCTACACGGGCACCTCGGTGCGCCTGCTCGTCACGCTCGGCAACGCGGCGCAGGCCCACCCCGCCGTGACGAGCGTGACGATCCTCGAGAACGGCGCCCCCGTGAGCGCCGACTGCGTGCGCGTCGCGGTCGGCTTCGCCTGCACCATCTCGGGGCTCGTCAACGGCGAGAAGCACAGCTACACGGCGCGTGCCGTCAACTCGGTCGGCGAATCGGCCGACACGACGGCGGTCTCGACGTGGGCCTACCAGCCGCCCGTCGCATCCGGCCTCACCGCGACGCCCGTCTTCGACGCCGCGGTCACCTCGGATGTCAAGGGCGTCGTCGAGGTCTCGGTCGACTCCGCCGCCGACACGGCCGGTTTCCGCGTCGTCAACACCGGCCAGTACGTGGCCCGCTCGGGCGCGACGACCGTCTTCGACATCCAGCTCGACGTGGGTTCCCGCACGGTGCAGCTCGTGCCGGTGTCGAGGTTCCAGCCGCCCACGACGGGCGGCTCCGACGGCGACCAGCTCTCGGCCGCGGTGCAGGTCGCGGGACGTCCGCGCTACGACAGCGCGGGAAGCGCCACGGCATCCGCCGAGCAGGCCACCCTCAGCGGTGCCGCGTTCAACGCGAACTACAGCACGAAGCCCGTATCGCAGGTGTGGGGCGCGTGGCTCAGCGGCACCCCGACGTGCAGCATGACGCCCGCGGGTGAGGCGCAGCTCGTGGGCGCGGGCGTCGTGACCTCGACCTCGAACGTCATCGGCGGGCTCACGCAGTACACGCAGTACCAGGTGGCCGTATGCGGCGCGGCGGGGTACGGCGCGGTGCTCTCGACTCCGCAGCAGGTCATCACCTGGGGCGCCACGGGCGCGCCGGGCGGAGACCTGAGCTACACGATCGCGACGACGCCGACGCAACCGGCCGCCAACGTCGACCTCTTCGACCTCGTGAGCGGCCCCTCGCCGAGCGTCGGTGCCGCGTTCGCGGCGAGCTACTTCGCCAACGGCATCGGCTGGTCGAGCAGCTTCGCGCTCGATGCCGACGTCACGCCCGACCCGCTCGTGAAGGCGTGCCTCATCGTGAGCGCCTCGTACTGCACCGACAGCGCGCCGCTCACCCCGACGACCGCGCCGAACATCGTGCGGGTGACCTTTCCGATCGCGGTCTGCGTCGAACTCGACGCGCTGCCGGCCGCCGTCGTGAGCAACGGCGTCGGCACCGTCACGCACGACACCGTCACGGTGCCCGGCTCGGTCGTCTACGACGTCGTCTGGAGCACCGCGTACAACATGCTCGGCGCATCCCAGCGCGTCTACCCGGTGTGCGCGGCGCCCGAGCCGCCCGACCCGCCCGAGCCACCGGTCGATCCGGGCCCGCCGCCCGCCGAACCGCCCGCCGGCGGCTGAGCGGCCGGCCAGCCCACGCATCCGACGTCAACCGCCCCTCCGAGAGGACACCCCATGACGATCTCGCCCGAACAGACGGCGTGGTTCACCGAGACCTTCGGCCTGCTCGCCGACAACGTGGAGCAGGCGATCCTCGGCAAGCGCCACGTGATCGAGCTCGTGCTCGCGACCGCGCTCACGGGCGGCCACGTGCTGCTCGAAGACGTGCCAGGCACCGGCAAGACGGCGCTCGCACGCACCCTCGCCCAGACGGTCACGGGAACGTCCTCGCGGATCCAGTTCACGCCCGACCTGCTGCCGGGCGACGTGACCGGCATCACGATCTACGACCAGAAGCGCGGCGAGTTCGAGTTCCACGCGGGGCCGATCTTCGCCAACATCGTGCTCGCCGACGAGATCAACCGCGCCTCGCCGAAGACCCAGTCGGCCCTGCTCGAGGTCATGGAGGAGGGCAACGTGACCGTCGACGGCGTCACGCGCCCGGTCGGCACCCCGTTCCTCGTGATCGCGACGCAGAACCCGGTCGAGCAGGCGGGCACCTACCGGCTGCCGGAGGCGCAGCTCGACCGCTTCATGATCAAGACCTCGATCGGCTACCCCGACGACGGGGCGACGCTGCGCATCCTGCAGGGGGTCACCGAGCCGCCCAAGCAGGTGGCGGGGCTCGTGACGCCCGACACGCTCGTGACGATGCAGCAGCTCGCGCGCACCGTGCACGTGAACCCGCTCGTGTCGGACTACATCCTGCGGCTCGTCGACGCCACCCGCCGGGCGAGCGAGGTGCGGCTCGGGGTGTCGGTGCGCGGCGCGATCGCGATCGCGCGGCTCGTCATGACGTGGGCCGCCGCGCACGGCCGCAGCTACGTGACGCCGGATGATGTGCGCGACCTGGCCGTTCCGGCGCTCTCGCACCGCATCATCCTGCAGCCCGAAGCCGAGTTCGACGGCGTGACGGCGGCGGATGTCGTGGGCCAGGTGCTGCTCGACGTCGTGCCGCCCGCCGAGAACGGGGCCGCGTAGCTCACGTGAACGACAGCACCGAGGTCCGGTACGGTCGCACCGCGACGGTCACCGGCACCCGCACCCGCGGATCGACGGTCACCCGGTACGCCACCGAGCGCACCGGGCTCGCCGCGAGCGTGGAGGAGGGGCGACGCGCCGCGACGCGCGTCGGCCGGGTGCTGCGCGCGGGCGCGCGCTGGCTCGCCGAGACGGTGAGCCCCGCCGGGTGGCTGCTGCTCGGTGCCGCCGCAGTGGGCCTCGTCGGCGCGCTCGCGTGGGGGTGGACGGAGGCGTGGGTCGTCGCGGTGATCGCGACGGTGCTGCTGCTGGCCTGCGTGCCGTTCCTGCTGGGGCGGCACGACTACGCCATCCGCCTCACGCTCGACCGCGACCGGGTGATCGCGGGCTCCGAGGTCACGGGTGAGCTCGATGTCACCAACCGCGGCGGGCGCGCGGCGCTGCCGGTGCTGCTCGACATCCCCGTCGGCGAGGGACTCGTCGAGGCGCACATCCCCCTGCTGCGCGCGGATGCCGAACACCGTGAGCAGATCACGATCGCGGCGGCGAAGCGCGGCGTCATCCCCGTGGGGCCCATGACGATCGCGCGCGGCGACCCCCTCGGCATCCTGCGCCGCGAGCAGGCGTGGCCCGAGGTGCAGACGATCTACGTGCACCCCGTGACGACCCCCATCCCGTCGACGAGCGCGGGCCTCATGCGCGACCTCGAGGGCGCGGCCACCTCGACGATCGTCGACTCCGACCTCGCCTTCCACGCCATCCGCGACTACCTGCCGGGCGACTCGCGGCGGCACGTGCACTGGAAGTCGACAGCCAAGACCGGCCAGCTCATGGTGCGGCAGTACGAAGAGACCCGCCGCTCGCGCATCGCCGTCGTGCTCGACCTCGACGCCGAGCGCTACACGAGCGACGACGAGTTCGAGCTCGCGGTGAGCGCCGCGGCATCCCTCGCCCTGCAGGCGGTGCGCGACGGGCGCGAGGTCGTGATCACGACGAGCGCCGAGATCCCGGAGCACTCGCTCGGCATCGTGCACTCGATCCGCGAGCTGCCGACCCTGACGCCGCGCGGCATGCTCGACGGCATGAGCGAGCTCGACGCGAGCGTGCTCGTGATGCCGCTCGAGCAGGTCGCGCGGATGACAGCGCAGTCGTCGCCGCAGCTCTCGATGGTCTTCGCCGTGACCGGCAGCCTGCAGCCCGTCGATCGCCTGCGGGCGACGGCCGTGGCGTTCCCGAGCGACGTCGCCGTCATCGCGGTGCGCTGCGAGCCGGGCGCCGAGCCGACGTTGCGCTCGGCGCGCGAGCTGCGCGTCATCACGATCGGGATGCTGCACGACCTGGGGCAGCTCATGGCGCGGGGGGCGGCGTCGTGAGCGGCGTGGCGGGCGCGGGCGCGGCCGGCGCCGCTGTCGGCGGTGCCGGTGCTGCCGGCGCGACCGGCATCGGGGAGCGTCGGCGCACGACCGGCGAGCTGTGGTGGGGCGTCTCTGCCGTCGTGCTCTCGGCCGCGATCGCCGCGGCGGCCGCGTGGCCCATCTACGACAGCTGGCGCGTCGCGCTCGTCGTCGGGGTCGGCACGCTCATCGGCGCGGGCTCCGTGCTGCTCGGCTGGGCGCTGCGCCTGCGCTGGGGCTGGACCGCTGGCATCGCGGCGCTCGGCTACCTGCTCGCCGTCGTGCCCGTCGCGATCCCCTCGGCGCTCGGCGACACGGGGCGCTTCGTGCGCGGTCTCATCGACGGGGTGCTCGGCATCGCGGTCGGCTGGAAGCAGCTGCTCACCGTGAGCCTCCCCGCATCCGACTACCAGGCGGTGCTCGTCCCGCTGCTCGTCGTGACGGCGGTCGGCACGCTCGCCGCGACCGCGCTCATCGCGCACGGCGGGCGCTGGGCGCCCCTCGCGGTCGTGCCGCTGCTCGCGATGCCGCTGTTCGGGGCGACCTTCGGCTCTGCCGAGACCGGCGCGGATGTCGTGCTCGGCCCGGTGCGCATCCCCGCCCCCCTGCACGTGCTGCTCGGTGTTCTCGCGGTGGCGGTGTGCCTCGTCTGGCTCGTGGGCCGCGCGCGCATCGCCCGCAGCCGGGCCCTGCGCGCCGTGCGCGACCAGGCGGCGACCGTGCGGCAGGGCGGCGAGTCGCTCGCCGGCATGCTGCGCCGCCAACTGCTCGCGGCGGGCCTCGTGATTGTGGCGCTCGCGGCCGGACTCGTCGCGGCGCCGCTCGCGAACGGCCTCGGCTCCCGTGAGGTGCTGCGTGAGGGCGTCGATCCGCTGCTCGTGCTCGCGCGGCAGCCCAGCCCGCTCGCGTCGTACCGCGGCTGGTTCGCGCAGGACGCCTACGACACCGAGCTGTTCCGCGTCGCAGGGGCGAGCGAGCTCGACCGGGTGCGCATCGCGACGCTCGACGCGTACGACGGGCAGGCGTTCCGGGTGTCCACGGGAGACGCGGATGCGGCTCGTTTCACGCGCGTCCCCCGCACCGCCGGCGAGGAGGCGACGGCGACGATCACGATCGGCGCCGGCTACACCGGCGTGTGGGTGCCGCTCGCCGAGGCGGGCGACGTCGCGCCCGTCTTCACCGGGCCGAGGGCCGAGGCGCTCGCCGACGGCTACTACGCCGACACCGCGCTCGACGCGGGCGTCGTCATCACGGATGCGTCGGGCGGCGGCCTGCAGGAGGGCGACAGTTATCGCATCCCGCTCGGCACGCCCGGCACGACCCCCGGCTTCGCGGCGACCGTCGGGGGCGACGCGAAGCTCGACGAAGACGCCTACCCCGGGCTCGCGGCGTGGGTCGAGCAGCAGGACGTGGGCCGCAGCGGCGCCGACCTCATCGACCTCGTCGAGCGTCTGCGCGAGCGCGGCTACCTGAGCCACGCCCTGCGCCCGGGCGAGCAGGCGGCCGACTGGATCGCCGCACTGCAGGCGCGCGCCGACTACGAGTTCACGGCGAGCCGCGCCGGGCACTCGACCTCGCGCATCGAGGAGCTCTTCGCCGCGCTCGTCGAGCAGCAGCGTCGGGCCGGCGAAGGCGCCCCCGAGTCGCTGCTCATCGCCGGCATCGGCGACGACGAGCAGTTCGCGACCGCGTCGGCGCTGCTCGCGCGCTACCTCGGCTTCGACTCGCGCGTCGTCGTGGGTGTGCGCCTGGGCGACACCGGGTCGGAGTTCGGGGTCGAGCCGTGCACGGAGGTCTGCACGGGCGCCAACGTGACGGCCTGGGCGGAGGCGCGGGCCGCATCCGGCGACTGGGTCGTGCTCGACGCGACGCCGCAGTTCGCCGAGGCGCCCTCGACCGTGAGCCCGAGCGAGGAGCCGCCGCAGAACCCGACGGTGCCGCGCGAACCGGCGGCCGAGGTGCTCGACCCGCCCGCCGCCGAGAGCGACGAGCGCTCGTCGAACGAGACGGCCGAGACCACCGAGACGAACTGGCTCGACGCCGTGCTGCCGATCGTCGTGACCGTCGCGGTGTCGCTGCTCGCGCTCGCTTTGCTCGCGCTGCCGCTGCTCGTCTTCCCGATCGCGAAGGCGGCGCGCCGACGGTGGCGTCGCACCGCACCCTCCGAGGTCGCGATGGTGGGGGCGTGGCACGAGCTGCTCGACCACTACATCGACTACCGGCACCCCGTGCCGCGCGGACTCACCCGCACCGAGACGGCCGACGCGGTGCGGCATCCGAGTGCCCTCGCGCTCGCCGAACTCGTCGACCGCGCGGTGTTCGCCGAGCACGCGCCCACCGCATCCGACGGCGAGGCCGGCTGGCGCCTCGTCGACGAGGAACGCCGACGGCTCGCGCGGGAGGCCCGGTTCTGGGCGCGCGTGCGGGCGTTCCTCACGCCCGCCTCCCTGCTCGGTCGTGCGCCCGCCGCGCGTCGGGCACCCGCATCCGCCTCACGACGGCGACCCGTGATACGACAGAAGGACCACCGATGAACCCACTGAGCGACCTAGGCCCCGCGATCGCGGCGATCGTCGGGCTGCTCGTCTGCCTGCTCGTCGCGGTGGGCCTGTACCTCTGGTACGCGCTCGCGCTCGCGAAGCTCTTCCCCAAGCTCGGGGCCGAGGGCTGGAAGGGCTGGGTGCCGGTGCTCAACGACATGGAGATCCTCGTGCGCGGGGGCGTGCCGGGCTGGTCGATCGTGTTCGCGTTCATCCCGTTCGTGAACCTGTACTACCTGTACCTGCGCGTCGTGGCCGCGCACCGCATCGGCACCCGCTTCGGGCGCGGCGCGGGAACCACCGTGTTCGCGATCCTGCTGCCGCCGCTGTGGGCCACGCTGCTCGCCTCGGCCCAGCCGGCGACGGGCGCGCCGCTCGAGCAGCGGGTCGCGGCGGGGTACGCGGGGTCGACCGCGGGCGTGCCGCCTGTGCAGCCCGTGCCGCCTGCGGTGCCGGATGCGGTGACAGGCGCGCGGCCGGATGCGGTGACGGATGCGCGGCCGGATGCGGTCACGGGTGCGCGGCCGGATGCGGTCACGGGGCCGGGGATGGCGCCGCCGCCCGCCGCGGCGTCGGTGCCGCCCGCCGTGCCCGTGCCGCCCGCGGTGCCCACGCCGCCCGGGCCCGCCGCCCCTGTTGCGCCCGCTGCGCCGCCGGATGCTGTTGCCCCGGTCGCGCCGCCTGCTCCGGCCGTCCCGCCTGCCGCGGCGGTACCTCCCGCCCCGCCGGCTCCGCCTGTTCCGCCCGCCCCGTCGGCCGCGGCGGTACCTCCGGTACCCCCGGCCCCGCCTGCTCCCGTCGGGGCGTCGGATCCGGATGCGTCGGCCGCTCCCGCGGTGCCGTCCGCTCCCGCAGCGCCGTCCGCTCCCGCTGCGCCGCCGGCGCCGCCCGCGAACCCCGCGCCAGCCGCGCCCGTCATCGCTGCGCCGCCGGCCCTCATCGAGCCGGAGGCACCACCGAAGCCCCCGGTGCCCGTCATCCGCGCCGCGCCGGTCGTGCCCGAGCAGATCACCGCTGCGGATGCTGCGGGTTCCGCGCCGGACGCCCCCGCCCCGGTGGTGCGACCGGCACCGGACGCGCCGGTCACCCCGGACGTGGTCGAGCCGACGCCCGCTGCCCCGCCGGTGCCGGTCGTGCGTCCCGTGCCTCCGAGTCCGCCGGCGGACGCGGATGCGGTAGCCCCCGTGCCGCCCGTGCCGGTTGTGCCGGTCGTCCCCCCGGCTCCCGCCGCGCCGCCGACGCCGCAGGCACCGCCCGTGCCGCCGGGCCCCGCCGTCGCATCCGCGCCGTCCGCCGCGCCCGTACCGAGCACATCCGCTGCCGCATCGGGCACCGCATCCGACGACGACGAGTTCGGCGAGACGATCATCGTCGACCGCCGTCCGCGCATCCGCTTCGTGTTGCAGGTGGAGGGTGGGCCGGCGATCCCGCTGACGGCCGACACCGCCGTGCTGGGACGCAAGCCCGTCACCGGCGAGCCGGGCACGCAGGATGTCGCGGTGCCCGACACGACGCGTACGCTCTCGAAGGTGCACGCGCGCGTGCAGCGGGGCGAGGGAGGCTGGACCATCACCGATCTGGAGTCGACCAACGGGGTGGTCGTCGTCGCCGACGACGGCACCGAGACCCTGCTCGAGCGTGGTGCAAGTGCCGCGGTGACGGGACGGTTCATCCTCGGCAAGGTGGCGATGTCGATCGTCGAGGAGGGGGCGACCGCATGACGACGCTCTCCCTCGGCACCGTGACGCTCAACGTCGCGGCGATCACCGATCGCGGCCTCCGGCGCGAGGCGAACGAGGACTCGTTCCTGGCCGAGGGGCCGGCGTTCGTCGTCGCCGACGGGATGGGCGGGTACGAGTCAGGCGATCGCGCGAGCGCGGCGGTGGTGGACGCGTTCCGTGACCGCTTCGCCGGGGTCGTCGTCGGCGAGTTCGCCGGGGTGAGCGATGCGCTGCTCGACGCGGACGACCGGGTGGCCGAGGTGGCGGCCGCCACCACGCGCGGAGCGGGCAGCACCGCCACCGGTGTCGTGCTCGTGTCGCACGAGGGGTACCCGTTCTGGCTCGTCTTCAACGTGGGCGATTCGCGCGTGTACCGGCAGTCGGGCGGGGTGTTCGAGCAGCTCACGACCGACCATTCGCTCGGGCGCGAGCTCGTGTCGCGCGGCCAGTTGCGCGAAGACGAGCTCGCGACCTTCGCCAATCGCAACGTGATCACGCGCGCGATCGGGGCGGTCGACAGCCTCGCCGACAGCTGGCTCGTGCCCGTCGTCGACGGCGACCGCCTGCTGCTGTGCTCCGACGGCCTGCACGGTGAGCTCGACGACGAGGCGATTCGCGCGATCCTGACGATGAACGGACAGCCGGAGGTCGCGGGCGAGGTGCTCGTGGAGCGCGCGAAGGCGAACGGCGGACGCGACAACATCACGGTCGTCGTGATCGACGTGGTCGCGGGCGGCGGGGCGATCCGGGGTGACGACACGACCGAGGGCGTTCCCGTGCTCGAGGACACGCTGCCGGTGAGGTGAGCACGGTGGAGCACACGGAAGCCGACGTCGACGAGACGATCCTCGTGCAGCGCGAGGATGCCGACCTCGAGCGCACGGTCGTGCGTCCGCGGCGACGCTCCCGTGCGGCGGCCGTGCCGGCGGATGCCGACGAGGCGACCGTGCTCGTGAACCGTTCCGCGGGGGCGGAGGACGCCGAGCAGACGATTCTCGTCGACCGGTCGGGCGGCGACGAGGAGACGGTGATCGTCGACCGGTCCGACAGCGGTGAGGAGACGATCGTCGTCGACCGGCGGCCGAAGCTTCTCGGGGTCGACGACGACGATGATGATGACGACACCGATCGCAGCGCCTCCCGGCCGGTGCTCGATGTCGACGACGACACCGATCGCACGGTGGCGCGTGAGCGCGACGATGACGACGACGCGACGATCACCGTCGATCGCAGCGCCCCGGCGGTGAAGCTGCCGCCGGTGCCGAGCCTGCGGCGGGCCCGTGTGCAGCGGCGTCGCGGCATCGCGCCGCCTCCCGTGCCCGTCGGTTTCGCACCCGCCGCGCGTGCGGCCGTGGGTCCGGGCGCCGTCGACCACTACGGCCGTCGTGAGCTGACCCCGCCGCCCGCGGCGCCCATCGCGCCCGCGGAGGGTGCTGCCGCGACGCGCACGTTCGACCCGTCGCTGCCCTCGGTCGCCCGTCGCGCCCGTCGCACCGCCGTCGTGACGCTCGCCGCCTTCGTCGGCGCGTGCGCCGTCTCGGTGACCGGGCTCACGCTCATCCTGCTCTGGGCGTTCTGACGCCCTGTCGAGGTGAGTGAGGAGCGGCGGAGCCGCGTCTCGAAATCACCGCCACTTCACCGGGTGGCCTGTCGAGGTGATTGAGGAGCGGCCGGAGGCCGCGTCTCGAAATCACCGTCGTCTCGCCGGTTGTGCGGGTGTGGCTTCGAGACGCGTCCGCTGCGCGGTCGCTCCTGAGCCACCTCAACAGCGGCCGCTCCTCGGCCGCCTCGCCGGTTGGCCTGTCGAGGTGATTGAGGAGCGGCGGAGCCGCGTCTCGAAATCACCGTCGTCTCGTCGGTTGTGCGGGTGTGGCTTCGAGACGCGTCCGCTGCGCGGGCGCTCCTCAGCCACCTCAACAGGCGTCAGGCGGTGAGGCGTTGCAGGGCGGGGCTGCGGGTGGGCAGGGGTGTGCGGCGGAGGATCCCGTCGTCGTCGGGTCGTTCGAGGTAGTAGGTGCCGTGTTCTCGGCGGATGCGCCATCCGCGGTTGTGTACGAGCAGGTGGCAGTGCCTGCACAGCAGCACGCCGTCGTCGATGTCGGTTCGGCCGTGGTGTTCTTCCCAGTGGTCGATGTGGTGCGCTTCCGTCCAGGACGGGGGCCGGTCGCACATGAGGCACCCACCATCCCGGGCCGCCATCGCCAGGCGTTGCTTCTCGCTGAACAACCGTTGCTCACGCCCCAGGTTCAACACCCGCCCGTCGTCATCGAACAGGATCGGGATGGCACCCCCAGCGCAGATGTGACGTTCCGCCGTCTCGATCGAGACCGCGTCGACGTGTCCCTCGAAGAACGCCGCCCCTCCCCGGTTCCCGGCCGGCGTGCGGGGCGCATCCAGGTCCTGCTTCGTGACGAGGATCCGCACCGTCGGCTTCCGCTCCCCGAGCAGTTTCCCGTCATCCACGCGCGCACCCATCCGCACCAGCTCCACAAGAGTGTCGAGGCTCAGCTGCTCGGTGGTGCGGGTATCCCGCACGATGTCCTCGGCACACTGCACCGCATCCGGGTCCACGAACCGGGGACCACCCCGCCGGGGTGAGGTCGCCGCGTCCAGCACCGGCACCACGATCGCCGCGGATTCCGGATCCAACAGCCCATGGATCCGCGTCATCCCGTCCGCTTGCCGGAACACCTTCAGATATCGCTTCTCATGCAACACCCGTTCCCGAGCCGCGACCCCCGCAAGGTCGAGGTCGTCCCGGGCGCGGGAGGCGCGCACCGTGAGCTGCTCGATCGTGAGGGTGGGGGCGTCGGTGACGAGGTGGGTCGCGGCGGCTGTGAGTGCGGCCTCGAACCCGGCACGCTCCTCAGCACTCATCCGGACACCGTCGCCGTCGTGCCCGGCGCCGTCTGCGTCGCCGTCATCGTGGATGTCGGTGGTGTCGAGGCGTTTCGCGGCAGCACCGAGCCGGGTGCGGATCACCTCGGCCGCCTCGACCGTGAGGGTTGCGGTGGCGACCGCGTCGCCGATCACCCTCAACCAGGCCGGCATCACCGAACCACCGTCAGCGGCCGCGACCCGGTCGCCGCCTGCACCGTCACCACCGCCCGTGTCGGTGACCCCGTCCAGCGTGGGCGCACCACCGTTCGCACGCATGGTCGAGGTGGGTTGCAGCTCGCCCGCCTTCACGAGGGTGCGGGCGTCGCGACGGGTGGTGCCCGAGACGGTCGCGATGAGGTCTTCCGCCGTGCGCACCCCGCGCGTGGCTGCCAACCCCGTATGGCCCAGCTCGCGGCGGGACCGGTGGGCGATCTCCGCCGCGACCACGGCGGCCTGCGTCTCCACCCGCCTCCGCACCTCGGCGACCGCACGCTGCGCGGCCAGCAGGGCATCATCCGTGAAATCGTTCACCGGGGCCGGGGCGAACGGCACCGACAGGTCCCCCATGACGGGGAGGGTGTCGGTGAAGGAGAGCATGCGACCATTCTCCCAGCCGGGGAACAGAGATTCTAGAGCAGAACCCGAATCTGTCAGAAACATCCGTCCACAGCTTCGACTGTGGAGAAGACGCGCACCCGCCCCCCGGATGCGGGGGTCGTATCCGGTGCACCCGAGCGGTTAGCCTGACGGCCTCAGGGATGTGGGGTTCCTGATCACGGTGTCGCCCGGGGGGAGCGGCGCCGCGCAACACCGTGCAGACACCTAGGGGGGTGGCATGGCCTCCCTGTCCGAGATCCTGATCATCCGCGGTCAGCTTCCGATCACGTCGATCGATGCGGCCGCGAGCGACGACGAGACGCAGATCCGCGAACTGGTGTCGCAGGGCCTGCTGAGCGAGAGCCAGGTGGCCTCCGCTCGCGCCGCGCAGCTGAACCTCCCGTTCGTCGATCTGACCGAATACCCGGTCGATCACTCGGCGGTCGCCCTCGTTCCGATCGGCCTGCTGCGCCGACACGAGGTGCTTCCGATCGGCCGCGACGGCGACCGCCTTCTCGTGGCGATGGCCGACCCGAACAATGTCGTCGCTCTCGACGACATCCGCGCCGCCGTGCGTTTCTCGGTGCGCGCCGTCGTGGCCGAACGACAGGACCTGCTCAACGCCATCGCCCGCTTCGTGCGCGCCGACAGCGAGCTCAACGACCTCTCGAGCGAGATCGAGAGCGACGCGGAGCCCACCGGCACCGAGCTCGAACGCGCCGAGGTCGAAGACGACGCGCCGATCGTGCGCTTCGTGAACCTGCTGATCAGCCAGGCGATCCAGGACCACGCATCCGACATCCACCTCGAGCCGGGCGAGCACGAGCTGCAGGTGCGCTACCGCATCGACGGTGTGCTGCACGAGATGCAGCGCGCGCCGAAGACGATCCAGAACGGCGTCATCAGCCGTCTCAAGATCATGAGCGACATCGACATCGCCGAGCGCCGCAAGCCGCAGGACGGCCGCCTCTCGGTCATGCACGGCGGCCGCAAGATCGACCTGCGTGTCGCGACCCTGCCGACGGTGTACGGCGAGAAGGTCGTCATGCGTATCCTCGACAACTCGGCGACGCAGCTCGGCATCCAGCAGATGGCGATGCTCGACCACAACCTCGAGCGCTTCAAGCGCTCGTACTCGAAGCCGTACGGCATGATCCTCGTCACCGGCCCCACGGGTTCCGGTAAGTCGACGACGCTCTACACGACCCTCAACGAGGTCGCGAAGCCCGAGATCAACGTCATCACGGTCGAAGACCCGGTCGAGTACCGCATCGCCGGCATCAACCAGGTGCAGGTGAACGTGAAGGCGGGCCTGACCTTCGCATCCGCGCTGCGCAGCATCCTGCGTTCCGACCCGGATGTGGTGCTGATCGGTGAGATCCGTGACCAGGAGACGGCGCAGATCGCGATCGAGGCGTCGCTCACCGGTCACCTCGTGCTGAGCACGCTGCACACCAACGACGCCCCGAGCGCCGTGACGCGTCTCATCGAGATGGACATCGAGCCGTTCCTCGTGGGCTCGGCGCTCGACTGCGTGGTGGCCCAGCGTCTCGCGCGGCGCCTGTGCGACAGGTGCAAGCAGCCGTACCACGCGAACCCCGACGAGCTGCAGGCGATGGGCTTCGCCGTCGACCCGCGCATGGGCGTGCCCACGCTGCACCGCCCGATCGGCTGCCAGCACTGCTCGAACACGGGGTACCGCGGCCGGATGGCGTTGCACGAGGTCATGTCGGTCACCGAGGAGATCGAGCGGCTGGCCGTCGCGCGCGCGTCGAGCGCCGAGATCAGCCGTGCGGCCGTGCAGCAGGGCATGTACACCCTGCGCCAGGACGGCTGGGGCAAGGCCTTGCTCGGCATGACGAGCATCGAGGAGATCCTGCGCGTCGTCGCCTGACGCCGCGTTTCGGAGGTTCCGCATGGAGGGGGAGGACCAGAGCGTGAACAACAACATCTACGAGATCCCGTTGACGGATCCCGCGGCGCCGCCGTTCGGCGCGCCCGGTGCGGGTGGCACGCTGCCGCCGCCCACGGGGGTGCTGCCTCCGGATGCCGCACCCTCTGTCGATTTCTCGCAGTTGCCTCCGCCGGTGGCTCCTGGCAGCGAGACGATGCCGGACGCGGCGCCCGCCGCATCCGCGTCGGCCCCGCCCGCCGGCCCCACCCCCGACAGCCAGGTCTTCACCGACCCGGACTTCGACCAGAACGCTTTCCCGCCGCCCGCGGCGATGCCGGGCTTCACCCCGCCGCCCCCGCCCGACCTGCGGGTGCCGAGCTTCGACGCGCCCGCGGTGGGCTCCCCGGTGGCGCCTCCCGCTCCGGTGAGCGCCGAGGCCGTGATCGATGACGAGTTCGCGCGTGCCGCGCGGGCGAACGCCGACCCCGACCTGCTGCACTGCCTCAACGAGGTGCTGCTGGCGGGCGCATCCGACCTCCACATCTCGACGGGCACGGCGCCGCTGCTGCGTGTCGACGGCACCTTGACGCCGGTGCACGAGCAGCCGGTGTGGGACCGCGAGAAGACGGCGACGGCGCTCTACAGCATCCTGTCGCCGTCGCAGCGGGCGAAGTTCGACGAGGTGCTCGAGCTCGACTTCGCGTTCACGCTCTCGGCCAACGCCCGTTTCCGTGTGAACTTCTACCAGCAGCGCGGGGCGATCGGTGGGGCGTTCCGTATCATCCCGACCGAGATCAAGAACCTCGGCCAGCTGGGCGTGCCGACCCAGGTGGGCGAGTTCGCGAAGCTGCCGCGTGGTCTGGTGCTCGTCACGGGCCCGACCGGTTCGGGTAAGTCGACGACGCTCGCGGCGCTCATCGACCTCGTGAACTCGACGCGGCGCGACCACATCGTGACGGTCGAGGACCCGATCGAGTTCCTGCACACCAACAAGAAGTCGCTCGTGAACCAGCGCGAGGTGGGCGCCGACACGCACAGCTTCGGCAACGCCCTGAAGCACGTTCTGCGTCAGGACCCGGATGTGATCCTCATCGGTGAGCTTCGTGACCTCGAGACGATCTCGGTGGCGCTGACGGCGGCTGAAACCGGTCACCTCGTGTTCGCGACGCTGCACACGCAGTCGGCGGGTTCGACGATCGACCGTGTCATCGACGTGTTCCCGCCGCACCAGCAGGACCAGATCCGCGTGCAGCTCGCGGCGACCCTGCAGGGCGTGGTCTGTCAGACCCTCGTCAAGCGCTCGAACGGGCGCGGGCGCGCGGTGGCGACCGAGATCATGTTCATCACGCCGGCCATCGCGAACCTCGTGCGCGAGGGCAAGACCTACCAGGTCACCTCGGCGCTGCAGTCGGGCGCCGCAGCGGGCATGCACTCGATGGACCAGCACCTCGCCGAGCTCGTCAACGGTGGCACCGTCGGCTACGACGACGCGATGGAGAAGGTGCAAGACCCGGAGACCTTCAACCGACTCGTGACGCGGCGTGACCTTTCCGGTCACAGCGTCGGCGCAGGGCGGAGCATCTGATGGCCGCGGGGTCGGTGGCGACGGCACCATCGCGGAACTGGACCTACCAGGCGCGGGACGGAGCCGGCAAGCGAGTCAAGGGCCGGGTCGAGGCGTCGACCGAGAGCGCAGCCGTCGACCGGATGCGCACGATGGGGCTCAGCCCCATCAAGGTGACCGAGGTGGTCGCCGGCACCGGGCTCAATCGCGAGATCGAGATCGGTGGGGGCGCCCGCGTCGGGCTCAAGGATCTCGCCGTGCTCTCGCGGCAGGCGGCGACGATGGTGAGTGCGGGCCTGTCGCTGCTCAAGACGCTCAACATCCTCGCCGAGCAGACCGAGAACAAGAAGCTCAAGACCACGCTCGGCAGCGTCTCACGCGACGTCGAGGTCGGTTGGGCGTTCTCGGATGCGCTCGGTAAGCACCCGCGCGTCTTCCCGCCACTCATGGTCAACATGGTGCGCGCCGGTGAAGCCGGCGGCTTCCTCGACGGGGCCCTCGACACGATCGCCGTGAACTACGAGAAGGAAGCCAAGCTCCGCGAGCAGATCAAGTCGGCGATGACCTATCCCGTCATGGTGTTGTGCATGTCCATCGTCGCCGTGATCGTCATGCTCACCTTCATCGTGCCGATCTTCCAAGAGATGTTCGCGGGGTTCGGCTCCGAACTTCCGTTGCCCACGATGATGCTCGTCTGGTTGAGCCAGTCGATGGTTGTGGTGGTGCCCGTGCTGATCGTTGGCGGTATTACTTTCGCGCTGTGGTGGAACGCCAACAAGCACACCGAGCGTGTGCGCAAGTTCGTTGACCCGCTGAAGCTCAAGCTGCCGATCTTCGGCAAGCTCATCTCGAAGATCGCGATTACGCGCTTTTGCCGCAACCTGGCCGACATGGTGAAAGCCGGCGTGCCGATTCTGCAAGCTCTCAACATCGTCGGCGAGGCGTCGGGTAGTTGGGTCATCGAACAAGCCTCGCTCGACATCGCGAATTCAGTTCGCATCGGCAAGTCGCTCTCCGGGCCTCTCGCCGAACAGAAGGTCTTCCCACCGATGGCAGCGCAGATGATCGCCGTGGGTGAAGACGCTGGCGCCCTCGACACGATGTTGTCAAAGGTGGCCGACTTCTACGACGACGAGGTGAAAGCGACCACCGAAGCGCTCACTTCGATTATCGAGCCGCTTCTCATCGCCTTCCTGGGCGTTGTTGTCGGCGGCATGGTGATCGCGCTCTATATGCCGATCTTCAGCATGATCAACGTCGTCGGGGGCGCCTGAGCGGCCCCCCAATGCGGGATACCGCAGGAGGAATCCTCGGGCCAGCATCTAAGCGTCGAGTCTTCACCGTTGGGGGGACGGCTCGCGACCATAACAAATCAAGTGGAAACGGAAAAAGAATGACTCGCATCATGAAGGCCCTCGGGGCCAAGCGTGAGCAGCTCGCCAAGAAGGACGAGGGCTTCACCCTCATCGAGCTGCTCGTCGTCGTCATCATCATCGGCATCCTCGCCGCGATCGCGATCCCGGTGTACATCGGGGTGCAGAACTCGGCCAAGGAATCCGCTCTCCAGAGCGACATCAGCAACTACAAGACGGCTGTTGTCGCCTACTTCACGCAGACGGGGGACTACCCCGACTCCGACACGGAGCTGGACGACCAGGGCTACCCGGGGGCCAGCCAGGACTACACCACCGCGCCGACCCTGGACATCGATCCCGACACGGGCGAGTTCTCGATCTGTGGTAAGGCCCTGGCCGATGGCAAGACCTACGTCGCCACTGAGTCGAGCGGGGTTGAGGAAACTACCGAAGCCTGCGACGGGGCTGAGTGATTTACGGGTGGGGCGCTCGACTCGGGCGTCCCACCTCCACCAATCAAGAGTTCGGGGGGACCAGCAATGGCGAGGAAGGGTGCGACTAGATCACGCCATTTTCGCTCGTGGTTCCGTCATGACTCGGGCGTATCGATCATCGAGGTGCTTGCCGCCACTCTCATCTTTCTCGTCATCTCGGTGGGCGTGGCGCAGGCAACGGTCACCGCTATTCGGCTCTCCGCCGACCAACGCCACCGCATTACCGCGCTGAGCCTCGCATCAAGCGAGATCGACCTCGTGCGCGCTCAGGCTGATCCGTTCGCCATCCTCGACCGTGAGGTAACCCGCACCATCGACAACGTCGACTACACGATTCATCGTGAGACGTCATGGGTCTCGAGCACGGGCCTTGATATCCCGTGCGGAGCGGGTGGCACCGGTAACCTCCAGTACAAGCGCGTGAACGTGCGCGTCACTTGGGCGGGCCAGATCCAGCCGATCAGCCCGGTATCCTCCGACACGATCGTTGCTCCGAATGGACGTCTCAACGATCCCGGTCGAGGCACCATCAACGTGCTCGTCGTCGGCGCAAGCGGGACGGGGGCAGTTGGCGTATCCGTCGAAATCCAACCGGCAGACTCTAGCGCGGAAGCTCTCGACACCCAGCCGGCTGAGACGAACGCGGAAGGATGCACCTACGCGGTTCAGGTCGTTCCGGGTTCATACACGGTAAGACTTTTCAAGTCGGGATATATCAGCGCCGATCAGCAGACCACCCCGTCAGCGATCGTAGAGGTCGCCGCGGGTGAGACCATCAACGCCTCGTTCACTTATGATGCCGCCGCTGATTTTGCCGTGTCCTTTCCGGGTGGCGCGGACGCGTCGCGGGCCAGCAACTTCGAGGTCACCTACATCAACACCTACGGCGCGAGTTACAAGGACGACACGTCGACGCTGCAGCTCTTCCCATGGAGCTCGGGTTACCGCGCGATCGCTGGTCACTACGTGGCGCCCGACGGCACCGGGGCGGGAGGGTGTCCCGCCGTCGACCCGGGAGAGTGGACGGAGGGCACGGTAGGGAGCATCAGCCTCGCTGCTGGCGCCGCCAACGAGCCGGTCGCGTCGGGCTCTATTTCCGTCCCGATGGGCGTCGTAGAGCTCGCAGGTCTGGAACGCAGACACTACATCAAGGCCGTCAGTGTCTCGACATCTGCGCTGCCGGGGCAGCCGACGTGCGAAGTCGAGATGACGTACACCTTCGGGCGCATTTCGGACTCCAGTTCGATTCAGAATCGGACGATTCTGCTGCCCTACGGCACATGGAAGCTTTATTACAGCCGAGATTCGGGCGTTGAGATTGGAAGGTCGGGGACGTCTGCGCTGAGAGCTTCACAGATCATCACGACGAGTAACGTGGCCGCCCAGTCCGACACGGTAACGGACAACCAGATCACGCTCGACCCGAGGTCGGCAGCCTCATGATCGAGGTTCGACGGCGACTGCGCGGATGGAGGGACGACGCGGGTGTCACGCTCGTGGAGACCCTCGTCGTGATGGTGCTGAGCGCGCTCCTCATGTCGATCACAGTCGGGTTCTTCGTGACAGTCACGAAGCACACGATGCAATCCGAGGACGCGCGCCGATCGACGGCCGACGCGAGCAACATCATGAACGCGGTCTCGACCGCCATCCGCGCCTCTGTCCGTAACGCTGTCCAGACAGCCGTAACACCTGACCCCGCGATCGTGGAGGGTGACGCGAACTCTCTCACCGTGATCAGCTACACCGATGCCGGCGTTGCTGGAGAGGTTGGCGCCGCCTTCGAGACGCCGTTGATGCTGCGCTACCGCGTAGACGGCGAAGGGCGAATGCTTGAGGATCGCTGGGCGGCGGTGGTGAACAGCCGGGGGTACGCCGTCTTTCCCGACACAAGTGTGGATCCTGATTCGACACGCATCCTCGGCAACGTCGTCGTGAACACCGTCGCGGATCCGTTGTTCCGCTACTACAACGCGAGCGGTGTGCAACTCGAACCGGGCCGGGGACTGTCGCCCGAGCAGAGGTCGGTAATCACGTCAGTGCGGTTTACCGTCAAGGTGCGCTCCGATGACTCGCGGGAAACCGTCGAGCTCGATAACAAGGTGGGGATGCCCAACGTGGATCTCGGCCTGGCCGACGATCAGGACGAGGAGGACTGACGATGCTCCGACATCTCATACGGCGCGACGAGGGATACGTGCTGCCGATGGTCATCGGGCTGGGCCTCGTGCTAGTGCTCGTCACAGCAGCGGCACTCGCCTCAGTTTCTAGCGGTACACGGAAGGCGGACAGCGAGACGGACTGGAACGCGGCGCTCGCAGCCGCTTACGCGGGTATCGAAGATTACTCGAGCCGCCTCGAAAACGATTCGAGTTACGTCAAGCACGGAAACCCTGAATCCGTCTTCAGCGAAGGCAGCCCGGACCTCTCTCTGCCTACGGGCGAGGCTGAGAACCCGGCCTTTGACGTCGCCCCGGGCGGCGAGTGGGCCACCGTGCCCGGATCCGACGGGGCAGCGAAGTTCCGCTATGAAGTGGACACCTCCACGTATGCCTCAACCGGCGTCATCCGTGTGCGGTCCACCGGCCTCGTCGGTGATCAGACGCGTTCCGTCATCGCAGATCTTCGGCAGACCGGCTTCAGCGATTTTGTCTACTTCACCGACTTCGAGGTGCAAGACCCGCTGATCACCTCTGGCGAGGACCCCTATTGCGCGAACTACTGGTGGAACCGCCCACCGCAGAAGACGAGCGGTGTCGAAGGCTACGGACGAAACTCGCGCGACTGCACCGACATCGAGTTTGCTCGCACCGATGTCATCAACGGCAAGGTGCATAGCAACGACCGCATTCTGATATGTGGGGCGACCTTCAACGGTGCCGTCACCTCGGGCTACAAGTCGGATCCCTTCTACGGCACCAAGAACGACTGCCCAGACCCGGTGTTCAATGCCGGGAAGGCCCGCAATGAGCCGGTCGTGACGATGCCGGACACGAACGCCGCGATGAAATCGGAGACCCGCAGCGATCTCCCCGAAGTGCCGCACCCCGGCTGCCTGTACACCGGTCCCACGGTCGTCAGGTTCAATGGTGACGGGACGATGACCGTGTGGTCGCCGTTCACGAAAGTCACGCGCACGACGGCGGCCGGCACGGGTAGTACGCCCCCGGAGTGCGGAGTCGTTGGCACGAGCGGTGAAGCCCTCGGAAGCACGACGGGCGATACCATCCCAGTGCTCGACCTCAATCTGATCTATGTGCAGAACGTGCCGACCTCAGGCGACCCGAATGCCACACGCACGTCCACGACATCGTTCGGCAACTTCTATTGCAGCAACAGCGGCACGTCGAACCAAGGATGGCGCATCGCTTCGAGCAGCTCCACAACGAGCTATGCACAGAAGTTCCCCGCGGTGATCGGTGGCGCTACCGAAGTGATGCCCTCGAGCTCGACGTCGAGTGCGCCCGCGTACGGATGTCGCAATGGTGATCTCTTTATCAGCGGGGAGATCAAGGGACGCATGACGGCCGCGGCAGAGAACTACGTCTACATCACAGGGGACCTGACCTACAGCGACGAGAATGAGGATCTGCTCGGACTCGTTGGCCAGAACGCCGTGTGGATTTGGAACCCAATGCAATTGAAGACTGTGCGCGTCTGTGATTGGTATTGCTACGACACCACGGGCTACGCACCGATGCTCAGCAAGAACCGCACGGTGCATGCATCGTTGCTCTCTGTGGCGCACACGATTCAGGTGCAGAACTACGACAAGGGCACCGACCGTGGCATTCTCAAGATCGTCGGCAGCATGGCACAAAAGTTCCGAGGGCCCGTCGGTACCGGCGGCACCAGTGGAGTCGCCACCGGATACTCGAAGAGCTACAACTACGACCCGCGGTTGACATACGCCTCGCCGCCCAAGTACCTCACGCCGACGTCGACGACCTATAAGGCTACGCAAATCGCGGGTGCACCCGCAGCCTTCTCCGCAGATGGCGTCCCTCGATGACACCCATGTTGGCAGCAGCGGCCGGGATCACCGGGCTCTCGATCGGTTCGTTCCTCAACGTTGTGGTGTGGCGGGTACCGCGCGGCGTGTCCATCGTGCGCCCGGCGTCGGCGTGCCCTGGTTGCGGCGTAGCGATCCGGGCGCGTGACAACGTCCCCGTGCTCTCCTGGTTGTTGCTGGGCCGCCGCTGTCGCGACTGCCGGACGTCGATCTCGGCCCGCTACCCGCTCATCGAGCTCGCGACGGGTCTCGTCTTCGTGCTCGTCGCACTGCTCTTCGCGCCTGCGATCGCAGCGGCCGACAGCGCGGCGACCATCGTTGCGGCTTCGCTCCAACTCGCAGCCTTCCTCGTGCTCGCTGCTGTGAGCATTGCGCTCTCGACGATCGACATCGAGCTTCGACGGCTGCCCAACCCGATCGTGCTGACCGCGTTCATCGCGGGAGCGATCACGCTGATCCCAGCGGCCCTGCTCGCCGGGCGTCCCGACCAGGTGCTGTCCGCAGTCATCGGAGCCGCGACCTCGTTCGTGTTCTATCTGCTGCTCGCGCTCATCGGACGAGGCGGCATGGGGATGGGCGACGTCAAACTCGCAGGTGTGCTGGGGCTCTACCTCGGTGCGCTCGGTTGGGAACAGCTCGCGGTCGGTGTTCTGGCCGCATTCGTGACGGGCGCGATCGCGGGGGCGATCACGCTCGTGGCGCGACGGTCACTCCGTGATCGTTCGCTGCCGTTCGGCCCCTGGATGTTCGTGGGGGCCTGGATCGGCATCATCGGCGGCGAGGCCATCGCCGCCGGCTATCTCCGCCTGGTCGGCCTGGGCTGATCGCGGAGAAACGGGAGGAGAAGGAAATGGCATCGACCATCGTGGGGCTCGACTTCGGTCGGGGGGTGATCAGAGCTGCAGAGGTGGCAGGGGCCGCGTCAGCGCGACCGACGCTCGTGCGTTACCACCAGATCGCCGTGCCGACGACTGCGGTCAGTCGAGGCGAAGTCCTCGAACAGGAGACCGTGGTCGCCGCGCTCAAGCAACTCTGGCAACAGGCGGGATTCAAGTCCCGAAAGGTCATCGTGGGCGTCGGCAATGCGCGCGTTCTCGTCCGCGAACTCGCCGTTCCTCGGATGCCGATGAACCGCATCCGGGAGACGCTGCCGTTCCAGGTGCAGGACGTTCTGCCGGTACCGGCGAACGAGGCACTGCTCGACTTCTACCCGGTGAGTGAAGGAGATGAGGATGGCAAGCCCGTCATCCACGGTCTCCTCGTCGCAGCGATCAAGGAGAGCGTGCTCGCCGTGGTCGAGGCAGTCGAGAAGGCGAAGCTCGTGCCGGTCGATGTCGACCTCATTCCCTTCGCGCTCACGCGTTCGCTGCTGACCGGTCAGACGGCGAATGGATCCATTGCGCTCGTGCACATCGGCGCGGAGACCACCATGGTGACGGTCGCCGTCGACGGTGTTCCGCACTTCGTACGCATCGTGCAAAGTGGCGGTGATGACATCAATCGCGCGCTTGTGTCGCGGCTCGGAATGGACGAGTTCCAGGCTGAGCAGATCAAGCGTCGTTTCGGGCTCGCGACGCAGGGTGCCGGACCCGAGTTGCGTCCCGCCTTCGAGGTCATCTACGAGGCAACAGGCGACCTCGTCGTGGCGATCCGCAACACTCTGAGCTTCTATCTGTCAAGCCGTCCGGGATCGACGGTCGAGCGCGTCGTGCTGTCGGGAGGCGGAGCGGAGCTCAACGGCTTCGCGACGGCCCTCGCCGACGCGACGCGCCTGCCGGTCAGGGCTCCGGCCCCCGTTGATCGCCTCGCCATCGCACGCAGCGTCAACGCTGACCAGATGGCGGCAGGCGCCTCTGGCGTTCCGGTCGCGGCTGGCCTCACCCTCGGGAGCAAAGCATGACCGCGACAGCAACAGCGCCACGTGCGCGCGAGGCCAGCACCGGACGGAAGACCGTCCCGCTGGGAGCGGTTCCCCGCGTCTCGCTCATGCCCCCCGAACTTGGCGAGCGCAATCGTCAGCTCGGCATTCAGCGCAGTCTGCGTCTGCTGATGTTCGCGGTGGTCGTGCTCATCATCGCCGGGGTCGGTGGAGCGTGGTATCTCGCCTTCTCGGCGAATCTCGCCCTGCAAGCTGAGCAGTCGCGCACTGCGGACCTGCTGCTCGAACAGCAGCAGTACGCGGAGGTACAGGCCGCTATCCGAAACGTCGAGCTCGGCGAATCGGCTCTCCGTGTCGGAGGATCCACCGAGATCGACTGGCAGGACTACCTGGGTCGCGTGCAGGCATCGCTTCCTGCGGGAGTCGTGCTTGACAGCTTCACGGTGGATGCCGCGACAGTCACTGCTCAGTATCCGCAATCCTCGATTCCGCTCCAGGGTGCACGCATCGCGACGCTCCGGTTCTCGGCCGTGAGCGCGACGCTTCCCGAGATTCCGGCCTGGCTTAACCAACTCCGCGACCTGCCAGGATTCGTCGATGCGATGCCAGGAAGTGTCACCCGTGCTGCCGAAGGTGCCTACACGGCGAGCATTGAGATGCACATCGACGCGGCCGCCTACAGCAATCGCCTTACCGCGGAGGAGGCTGCCGCCGACGAGTCGGACGGGCAGGCGGACGAGGAGACGGAACAGTGAAACTCGGAACGCAGGTCTGGGCTCTTCTGACCGTCATCGTCGTCGTCGGCGCACTGGCAGCCGGATGGTTTCTCGGCGCTTCGCCGCAGCTCACCGCGCAGGCGCAGGCTGAGAGCCAGCGGAAGGCCGCGCTCGCACAGAACGACAGCATCCGCGCGACAATTGCGAAGCTCAAGGGTGAGCAGGAGAACCTCCCTGCCTACGAGGAACGATCGAAGGAACTCGAGGCGGCGATCCCGAGCGACATCGAGAGTGCCGCGTTCATCCGCTCGCTCAACGACCTCGCGGTTGCCAGCAGTGTCACGATCGAGCAGATCTCGATCAACTCCGTCGTGAAGTACTCGGCGCCACGCAAGTCGGATGCAGCCAACGAGCTCGCGCCCGCTCCCGTGACCGACAGCCGCATCACGAGTGACAACTTCCTCATCGTGCCGATCACGCTCTCGGTGAGCGGCGGGTGGAACGAAGTGCTCGCGTTCACGCACGGTGTGCAGACGGGAAAGCGGCTCATCCTCGTGACTCAGGTCAGCACTTCTGGAGACGGTACGACCTTCACCACGACCCTCTCCGGCGCCATGTACGTGCTCATCCGCCCCGAGGCACCGGCATCCGCCGCGAGCGACGACGAGACGTCCGACACGGACGCCGCCGCGGCGGACTGACGAGACCGCCGGCGGCCGCGCCCCTCCCGTCGCGGTCGCCGGCTTCGTCATCATGACCATGAACCCTCGCCTCCTCCGGGTGGCAGGTGCCGTCGCGCTCCTGCTCGCCCTGCTCGGCGCCGCACTCGTGGCGCGCAACGACGCCGGACTCTCCGGCCCGTGGCTGCTCATCGCGCTCGTCGCCGCCGTGCCCCTCTACCTCGTCGGGCGCGGCTGGCGCCTGCCGTGGTGGATGCACGCGGTCGCCGCCGCGCTGCCGCTCTCGCTGCTGATCGTGGCCGCCGTGCACGGCTACGGCGACGGTGCGGCCCGGGCGACGCGGTTCGGCTACGGCGCCCTGCTGGCGCTCGCGGTCGCCGGATGGGCCACCACGACCCGACGTCGGCTCGCTGTCGGCGTCGGCGTGCTGGCCCTCGCGGCCGACCAGTACATCACCGGATGGTTCCCCTGGTGGGGCGGGCAGGACCCGACCAAGCTCATGTGGGGCAGCTTCTACTGGCACAACCAGTTCGGCACCTACCTTGTCATCGGCATCGCCGTCGCGGCGGTGCTCGCGGTGGCCGGCCGACGGTCGTTCGCACTGCTCGGCTTCGTCGTCACCTTCCTCGCGGGCGCGGGCGTCATCGGATCCGGATCACGCGCATCCGTCGCCCTGCTCGCACTCGTGCTCGTCGTGGCGATCGCCATCGGTGCGGCCGCCCACCGTTGGCCCGGACTCATCCGGGGTCTCGTGCTGCCGGTGGGTGTCGTGCTCACCGCGGTGCTCATGACGAGTGCCGCCTTCTTCCCGACCGATGCCGACAGCGGCGACGGCAGCGGATCGGCGACCGATCGGCTCGTGAACGGCGACTCGGCCGAGAGCTCCGTCACCGAACGCATCAAATTCTGGGGCGACGCGCTGCGACTCGGCGCGAGCGCCCCGCTCGTCGGCATCGGCCTGCAGGCCTACGGACGCGCCCTGCAATGCGTGCGCGACACCTCGCTCACCTCGCACCCCCACAACGAGTACCTGCTCGCGTGGGCCGAGGGCGGCATCGTGGCGGCGCTGCCCGTGTTCGCGGCGCTCGTCGGCATGGTGTGGCTCGTCGTGGGCGCACTCCGCCGCCCGCTCGACGTCGACACGCGCCGCCGCATCCGCTTCCTCCCCTCCGGCGCCGAGCTGCGCGACGACCCGGTGCGCTGGGGTGCGCTGCTCGCGCTCGTGGTGGCGGCCGGGCACGCCGCCTTCGACTTCGACTGGGCCTACCCCGCACTGCTCGCGATCGTGGGCATCGTGGGCGGCATCGCGGCCGCGCCCGTCTTCGCCGACCGGCAGCGGATGCCGCTGCCCACCGCCCTCGTGAACCTCGCGTTGGTCGCGGTGCTCGTGGCAGCCGCGATCACGGGCCACCTCGTCGACCCCGTGCCTGGGGAGGCGCTGCGCCCGCTCGTGCCGGGCATGTACGTGTGCCCGGACTGACGCACGACCGATCCCTCCCCAGGTCATTCGACGAAGGGCTTCTCGCCTGATCGCGCTTCTCGTGGCGGCGGTGTCCGGCGCGTGATCTAGCGTGTGCGGCATCGCGCCCGGAGGAGGTCAGATGCGTGTACGAGCCGACGGCACTCGGAGCAGGCCACAAGCCGGGTCTAGACAGACTAGACAGAACGCGCATAGAGTCATCGAGGTGACGAACTGGCAGGTGCAGACAGCAAAGCAACGCTTCAGCGAAGTGCTGCGTGCGGCGGAGGCGGGCGAGCCGCAGTTCATCACGAAGCACGGAAAGACAGTCGCAGTGCTGGTGGACATCGCAGACTACCGATCGCACCATCAGGTCGAACGCTCACTCGCGACCTTCCTCTTGTCGGGCCCGGCCGCCGTCGGGCTCGAGCATGAGCTCGAGGTGCCACCGCGGACCGTCGAACCGGACCGTATCGCGGCCGTCTTCGGCGACGAGCCGTGACCGCATACCTGCTCGACACGAACGTCGTGTCGGAGCTGTCGAAGCGGGAGCCGGCGCCACAGGTCGTCAGCTGGCTGGCACGCGACCCCGATTGCGCGCTGAGCGTACTGACCATGGGTGAGCTCCGCCGAGGTGCGCGTCTGGTGCATCGGCGCGATCCCGTGCGGGCTCGTCGTCTCACCGGATGGATCGATGCGCTTCAGCTCGACTTTCGAGAGCGGCTCATCCCCGTCGACGAGGCCGTTGCCCAGGAGTGGTCGGCGCTGCCCGCGGGCCGCACCTTGCCCGTCATCGACAGCCTCATCGCCGCCACGGCTCGCGTACACGGGCTGACGATCGCCACCCGCAACACGCGCGACTTCAGCGATCTCGGTGTACGACTGTTCGATCCCTTCGACTGAGCGCCGCGACATTGCGGCAGCCCGCGACATTGCGGCAGATTACGCACCCGGCTACACTTGGACCTCGTGTGTGCATTCGCACGCGTCTCCCCTGCCATCGTGAGCCCCCTTCCCGGGTGCCCGCAGGCTCGAAGGCGTAGCGGATCTCCCACAGGGCCAGGTCCCGACACCCGTCGCGGCTGACCCCCACGGCATGTCCGTCAGCAGTCCGTGCGAGGATCCTCGCGCGGGGGCGGGCCCCGATGGATCCACCATCAAGCTGTCACCGTGCAGCGTGAACAAGGAGCAAGTTTGCCCACCATTCAGCAGCTGGTCCGCAAGGGCCGCACGCCGAAGGTCACCAAGACCAAGGCCCCGGCCCTCAAGGCCAACCCCCAGCAGCGCGGCGTGTGCACCCGTGTGTACACGACCACCCCGAAGAAGCCGAACTCGGCTCTGCGCAAGGTCGCCCGTGTGAAGCTCTCCAACGGCACCGAGGTCACCGCCTACATCCCCGGCGAGGGCCACAACCTGCAGGAGCACTCGATGGTGCTCGTGCGTGGAGGCCGTGTGAAGGACCTCCCCGGTGTGCGCTACAAGATCGTCCGTGGCGCCCTCGACACCCAGGCCGTCAAGAACCGCAAGCAGGCCCGTAGCCGCTACGGCGCGAAGAAGGGTTGAGTTAGATGCCTCGCAAGGGACCCGCCGCCAAGCGCCCCGTCGTCGCCGACCCGGTCTACAGCTCGCCGGTCGTCAGCCAGCTCGTCAACAAGATCCTCCTCGACGGCAAGAAGGACCTCGCCCAGCGCATCGTCTACGGCGCGCTCGACGGTGTCGCCCAGAAGTCGGGCCAGGATGCCGTGGTCGTGCTCAAGAAGGCGCTCGACAACGTGCGTCCCACCCTCGAGGTCAAGAGCCGCCGCGTCGGTGGCTCCACCTACCAGGTGCCCGTCGAGGTCAAGCCGCACCGCGCGAACACGCTCGCGCTGCGCTGGCTCGTGAGCTACTCCAAGTCGCGTCGCGAGAAGACCATGACCGAGCGTCTGCAGAACGAGATCCTCGACGCCTCCAACGGCCTCGGCGCCGCTGTCAAGCGCCGTGAAGACACCCACAAGATGGCCGACTCCAACAAGGCGTTCGCCCACTACCGCTGGTAAGAACCGCCGGTGGTTGAGGAGGCCGCGCAGCGGCCGTCTCGAAACCACCGCCCCGAGATGGGGTGGGTTCGAGACGCCGCCTCGCGCGGCTCCTCGACCACCGAGACCAAGAGATAAGGAACAACCCCCGTGGCACAAGACGTGCTCACCGACCTCACCAAGGTCCGCAACATCGGCATCATGGCGCACATCGATGCCGGCAAGACGACGACGACCGAGCGCATCCTCTTCTACACGGGCGTGAACCACAAGCTCGGCGAGACGCACGACGGCGCCTCGACCACCGACTGGATGGAGCAGGAGAAGGAGCGTGGCATCACGATCACCTCCGCCGCCGTCACCTGCTTCTGGAACAAGAACCAGATCAACATCATCGACACCCCCGGACACGTGGACTTCACGGTCGAGGTGGAGCGCAGCCTCCGCATCCTCGACGGCGCGGTCGCCGTGTTCGACGGCAAGGAGGGCGTCGAGCCCCAGTCCGAGACGGTGTGGCGTCAGGCCGACAAGTACAACGTGCCGCGCATCTGCTTCGTCAACAAGATGGACAAGCTGGGTGCCGACTTCTACTTCACGGTCGAGACGATCGTCTCGCGCCTCGGCGCGAAGCCGCTCGTGCTGCAGCTGCCGATCGGTGCCGAGTCCGACTTCGTCGGCGTCGTCGACCTGGTCGAGATGCGCGCGCTCGTCTGGGAGGGCGACTCCAAGGGCGACGTGACCATGGGCGCCAAGTACGAGGTGCAGGAGATCCCCGCCGACCTCCAGGCCAAGGCCGAGGAGTACCGCGCGGCCCTGCTCGAGACCGTCGCCGAGACCGACGACGTGCTGCTCGAGAAGTACTTCGGTGGCGAAGAGCTCACGGTCGCCGAGATCAAGGGCGCCATCCGCAAGCTCACCATCGCATCCGAGGTCTACCCGGTGCTGTGCGGTTCGGCGTTCAAGAACCGCGGCGTGCAGCCGATGCTCGACGCGGTCGTCGACTACCTGCCCAGCCCGCTCGACGTGCCGGCCGTCCAGGGTCACGACGTCAAGGACCCCGAGGTCATCCTCGAGCGTCACGCGGATGCGGCCGAGCCGTTCTCCGCGCTGGTCTCGAAGATCGCGGTGCACCCGTTCTTCGGTCGTCTCACCTACATCCGCGTCTACTCGGGTGCGCTCGAGTCGGGCGCCCAGGTGATCAACTCGACCAAGGGCAAGAAGGAGCGCATCGGGAAGATCTTCCAGATGCACGCCAACAAGGAGATCCCGGTCCCCTCGGTCACGGCGGGTCACATCTACGCCGTCATCGGCCTCAAGGACACCACCACCGGTGACACCCTGAGCGACGCGGCCAACCCGATCATCCTCGAGTCGATGACCTTCCCGGAGCCCGTCATCGAGGTCGCGATCGAGCCCAAGACCAAGGCCGACCAGGAGAAGCTCGGCACGGCGATCCAGAAGCTCGCCGAAGAGGACCCGACGTTCCGCACCGAGCAGAACGTCGAGACGGGCCAGACCGTCATCAAGGGCATGGGCGAGCTGCACCTCGACATCCTCGTCGATCGCATGAAGCGCGAGTTCAACGTCGAGGCCAACGTCGGCAAGCCGCAGGTGGCGTACCGCGAGACCATCCGCAAGACGGTCGAGAAGTACGACTACACGCACAAGAAGCAGACGGGTGGCTCCGGCCAGTTCGCCAAGGTGCAGATCACCATCGAGCCGCTCGAGGTGACCGCCGAGGTCTCGTACGAGTTCGTGAACGCCGTCACCGGTGGTCGCGTGCCGCGCGAGTACATCCCCTCGGTCGACGCGGGCATCAGGGACGCGATGCAGGTCGGTGTGCTCGCCGGCTTCCCGACGGTGGGTGTCAAGGCGACGCTCGTCGACGGTGCCGCCCACGACGTCGACTCCTCGGAGATGGCGTTCAAGATCGCCGGATCGATGGCCTACAAGGAGGCCGCGCGCCGCGCGAACCCCGTTCTGCTCGAGCCGCTCATGGCGGTCGAGGTGCGTACGCCCGAGGAGTACATGGGCGACGTCATCGGCGACCTCAACTCGCGGCGCGGCCAGATCCAGGCGATGGAGGATGCGACCGGCGTCAAGGTCGTGCGTGCCCTCGTGCCGCTGTCCGAGATGTTCGGCTACGTCGGTGACCTGCGCTCGAAGACTTCGGGTCGCGCGGTCTACTCGATGTCGTTCGACAGCTACGCGGAGGTCCCGAAGGCTGTGGCCGACGAGATCGTCCAGAAGAGCAAGGGCGAGTGAGCTAGCTCATTCTTCCGCTGGTCGAGTAGCGCCGACAGGCAACACTCATCCGCTGGTCGAGTAGCGCCGACAGGCGCATATCGAGACCACCAACTAAAGTAAATCGAAACCCCGCAATCGCATCCGGAATCCATCCGGATGACTGCAAACGAGTCCTGAGGAGGACACCAAGTGGCCAAGGCCAAGTTCGAGCGGACCAAGCCGCACGTCAACATCGGAACGATCGGTCACGTCGACCACGGCAAGACCACGCTTACCGCCGCGATCTCGAAGGTGCTCGCCGACAAGTACCCGTCGGCCACCAACGTGCAGCGCGACTTCGCGTCGATCGACTCCGCTCCCGAGGAGCGCCAGCGCGGTATCACGATCAACATCTCGCACGTCGAGTACGAGACGCCGAAGCGCCACTACGCGCACGTCGACGCCCCCGGTCACGCTGACTACATCAAGAACATGATCACCGGTGCCGCCCAGATGGACGGCGCGATCCTCGTGGTCGCCGCGACCGACGGTCCCATGGCGCAGACGCGCGAGCACGTGCTGCTCGCCAAGCAGGTCGGCGTGCCCTACCTGCTCGTCGCGCTCAACAAGTCCGACATGGTCGACGACGAGGAGATCCTCGAGCTCGTCGAGCTCGAGGTGCGTGAGCTCCTCTCGTCGCAGGACTTCGACGGCGACAACGCCCCCGTCGTTCGCGTCTCGGGCCTCAAGGCTCTCGAGGGCGACGAGAAGTGGGTGCAGTCGGTGCTCGACCTCATGGAGGCCGTCGACGAGAACATCCCCGACCCGGTGCGTGACAAGGACAAGCCGTTCCTCATGCCCATCGAGGACGTCTTCACCATCACCGGTCGTGGAACGGTCGTCACCGGCCGTGCCGAGCGTGGCACCCTCGCCATCAACTCCGAGGTCGAGATCGTCGGCATCCGCCCGACGCAGAAGACCACGGTCACCGGTATCGAGATGTTCCACAAGCAGCTCGACGAGGCCTGGGCCGGCGAGAACTGTGGTCTGCTCCTCCGCGGCACCAAGCGCGAGGACGTCGAGCGCGGTCAGGTCGTCGTGAAGCCGGGTTCGGTCACGCCGCACACCGAGTTCGAGGGCACCGCGTACATCCTCTCCAAGGACGAGGGTGGCCGTCACAACCCGTTCTACGCGAACTACCGTCCGCAGTTCTACTTCCGCACCACCGACGTCACCGGCGTCATCACGCTGCCCGAGGGCACCGAGATGGTCATGCCCGGCGACACCACCGACATGACGGTCGAGCTCATCCAGCCGATCGCCATGGAGGAGGGCCTCGGCTTCGCCATCCGTGAGGGTGGCCGCACCGTGGGCGCCGGCAAGGTCACGAAGATCATCAAGTAAGCAGCGTCACGCTGTTCGAGTAGCCGACCTCGTCGGCGCCTCGAGACCGAGGGGCCCGGATCCGCTGGATCCGGGCCCTTTCGCGTCCCCGCCGCCCGCGTCCCCGCCACCAGCCCCGGTTCCGCGCCCCCTGCCCTGCGGATGGTGCGGTTTCGGCTCGCTGGCGCGGTTTCGCAGGTGCCATCCGGCCGAAACCGCACCATCCGCACGACACGAGTCCGCTCCTCCACAGGACAGCGGGCCGGATGCCGCCCACGGTTCTGCCGATACTGCACCATCGGCGCGTCCCGAGTGGCGACCATGTCGGCATGACCACCGACTCCGGCACCCGCCCGCGCGCGCCGCGCCTCATCCTGGCCCGCGAACTCAGCCGCATCAGCTACGACGACCCTGCCGCCCGACACGCGGCCGCGCGGGGCGAACTCGTCCGCCTCCGACGCGGAATCTACACGTACCCCGACGACTGGGCGATGCTCTCGCCGAGAGAGAAGTACGTCGCCGTCTGCCGCGGATACGCCGCGAGCCGCGGGGAACCCCCGATCCTCTGCTGCCAATCGGCCGCGGCGATCTGGGGCCTCCCGCACATCGGGAAGCAGCCCGCCGAGATCCACGTCGCGACCGACGAACGCCGCAACGGTCGTCGAGCCAGAGCCGTGCGTGTCCACGTCCTGCGGCTCGCTCCGGAGGACGTGGTGTGGCACGACGGGGTGCTCGTGACGAGCCTGGCCCGCACGGTCATCGACCTGGCCGCGTCCGCGGACGTCTACAACGCCGTGAGCGCTATCGACCACGTCCTGCACGTGGATCGGTTCGGTCGAGCACGCACCGGGCTGACCCGTGAGTCGCTCGCGGAGGCCTTGGAGGCGGCGATGCCGCTGGTGGGCTTCGCTCGGGCACGCACGCGGTTCGAGTTCGCGGAGGTCGGCGCCGCGACGCCGGCGGAGTCGAGCAGCCGGGTGTCGATGGCGCTCATTGGCACCCCGCCGCCGCAGCTGCAGCGTGTCTACGAGTGCGAGTCGGGCGAGTACGACACGGACTTCCACTGGGAGGAGGCGGATGCGATCGGCGAGGTCGACGGGAAGCTCAAGTACCTCGACGCGGAGTTCCGCGGAGGCCGCAGCGCGGAGCAGGTCGTCTACGACGAGAAGATCCGCGAGGACGAGCTGCGCCGCCGCTGCCGGGCGTTCGGCCGGTGGCCGATGGCCGTCGGACTCGACCCCGATCGTCTGCGGGTCCGGATGGTGCAGCTGGGTGTGCGGGTCGGGTTGCGGCGAGCGCGACCGCGCTGATGGTGCGGTTTCGGCTCGTGGGCGCGCTTTCGCAGGTGCCATCCGGCCGAAACCGCGCCATCCGCTCGTGAAGGCGACGTGCCATCCGGTGCGCGTGCATAGCGCGCGAGCCGCGGCGGGGGCAAGGGGGCGCGACGCCCCCGCACCGCGCATAGGGTCGAGCCATGGTGCGGCTGCGACGCTCCCGCCCCGGCGAGGGCGGCATCCGGCGGGTGCGGCGCGGGCGGGGCTTCGCGTACCTGGATGCCGACGACCGCCCCGTCACGGATGCCGCCCTGCGCGAGCGGATCGAGGCGCTCGTCATCCCACCCGCCTGGACCGACGTCTGGATCTGCACCTTCCCCAACGGCCACATCCAGGCCACCGGAACCGACGCCGCGGGGCGTACGCAGTACCTCTACCATCCGCAGTGGCGCGAGCAGCGCGACCGGCTCAAGTTCGACCGCGCGCTCGCCCTCGCCGAGTCGCTGCCCGCCGCGCGTCGCGGCGTCACGATCGACCTGCGCCGCGAGGGGCTGCCGCGTGAGCGCGTACTCGCCGCCGCGTTCCGCATGCTCGACGCCGCGCACCTGCGCGTCGGGTCGGAGCAGTACGCGCTCGAGCACGGCTCCGTCGGGCTCTCGACCCTGCTCGGCGCGCACGCCCGCGTCGAGGGCGGCACGCTCGTTCGGCTCGAGTTCCCGGGCAAGAGCGGCCAGGAGTGGTCGTCTGAGGCGTCGGATGCCGACCTCGCCGCCGTCGTCGCCGTGCTGAAGCGACGTGGTCCCCGAGCACGTCTGCTCGCCTGGCGCGACGAGCGGGGCCCGCATCCGCTGCGCCCCGCCGACATCAACGCCGACATCCGGGAACGCACGGGCGGCGGCGACTTCACGGCCAAGGACTTCCGCACCCTGCACGGCACGGCCGCGGCGGCCATCGCGCTCGCCCGCTCGGGCCCGAAGCGCTCGCCCTCGGCGCAGGATCGCGCGATCGCCGCGGCCGTGCGCACGACGGCAGAGCTGTTGGGCAACACCCCCGCCGTGGCGCGCTCGAGCTACATCGACCCGCGCCTGCTCGACCTCTACCGGGCCGGACTCACGATCGACCCGGCGCGCACGGCATCCGTCGAGTCAGATCTGCGGATGCTGCTGTTCGGCTGAGCGGCGCGGCGTGGATGGTGCGGTTTCGGCCGGATGGCACCTGCGAAAGCGCGCCACCGAGCCGAAACCGCACCATCCGGCGGGGCGCGCGACGCGGAGACCCGCGCGGGGGCGGTGGTGCGGGGGGCGGCGGCGCGCGGCGGTGGTGCGCGAGAGGGGGTGGCGCGCGAGAGGGGGCGGCACGCGCGAGGCGGCGGTGCGCGCGGTGTCGGCGGCATCCGGCAGGATGTTGCGGTGAGAACACGTGGGTGGCTGCTGTTCGCGGCGATGGCACTGCTGTGGGGCGTGCCCTACCTGTTCATCAAGGAGACGGTCGAGACCTTCACGCCGTTCGCGATGGTCGCGGGCCGCACGCTCGGCGGCGCCCTGATCCTGCTGCCCTTCGCGCTTCACCGCCGCGCGCTGCGTCCCGCGCTCGCGAAGTGGCCGTGGGTGCTCGCGTTCGGCGCGGTCGAGATGGGTGGTCCGTTCCTGCTGCTGGGGCACGCCGAGCAGCAGCTGCCCTCGGGCACGACGGGTCTGCTCGTGGCGACGGTGCCGCTCGTCGCCGCGATCATCGCCGTGTTCCGCGGCGACCGCACGGTGCTGGCGCCGCTGCGGATGCTGGGGCTCGTCGTCGGGTTCGGCGGCGTCGCGGTGATCGTCGGGGGGCAGGGTTTCGCGACAGACCCGGGCGATCTGCTCGCGGTCGGCGAGGTGCTGCTCGTCGCGGTGCTGTACGCGACGGCGCCGTTCATCGTCGCGACGAAGCTGAAGGGCGTGCCCTCGCTCGGCTCGATCACCCTCGCGCTCGCCGCCGTCGGCACCTTCTATCTGCCGTTCGCCCTGCTCGTGCCGGGCGAGCCGCCCACGGTGCGCAGCACCCTCTCGCTCGTGGGGCTCGCGGTGCTGTGCACGGCCGTCGCGTTCATCGTGTTCTTCGCCCTCATCGACGAGGTGGGCCCCGCCCGCGCACCCCTGTTCACCTACGTGAACCCGGTCGTCGCGATCGGCCTCGGCGTGCTGCTGCTGGGGGAGGAGCTGAGCGTGGGGCTGCTGCTCGGCTTCCCGCTCGTGATCGTCGGATGCTGGCTCGCGGCGACCGGCGGACGCCTGCGTCAGCGCCGCGACATCGGCATCCCGGAGCCCGTGCCTCCGCTGTAGGGGGGGGGGCGGCTGTCTGAGCTCCAGCGCGCGCGACACGCCCGGGTTGCAGCAAATGCCGCGGTGTGGCAGACTTTCATGGTTCAACACGCCGCGCACTCGTGTGCGGCTCACTGTCCTGGCAGTGCACAGCCCCCGTTCCACCGGATCGGAAGCGGCTGGGCCGCGGACAGCAGGACGAAGCTTCAATCGAATCCCGAAACCCGTGAGGGTGACGTGTGCCATGCGCGCGTGCCATCCGGGCGAGGTGATTGACAGAAGAACAGCGGTGCGCGTCGAAGGGCGCGCGGATGTGCGGGCCGAGAAGGTGCCGTACGGGAACAAGGAAGAGAGCTGACCATGGCGGGACAGAAGATCCGCATCCGGCTGAAGTCGTACGACCACGCCGGCCTCGATGCATCGGCGCGCAAGATCGTCGACACCGTGACCCGTGCGGGCGCGACCGTCGTCGGCCCGGTGCCGCTCCCGACGGAGAAGAACGTGGTCGTCGTGATCCGTTCGCCGCACAAGTACAAGGACAGCCGCGAGCACTTCGAGAAGCGCACCCACAAGCGCCTCATCGACATCATCGACCCGACGCCGAAGGCTGTCGACTCGCTCATGCGGCTCGACCTGCCCGCCGACGTCAACATCGAGATCAAGCTCTAGCCCGAGCTGAACCCGGAAGCCAGAAGGAAACCCATGTCTGCAGTGAAGACGACCAAGGGTCTGCTGGGCACCAAGCTCGGCATGACCCAGGTCTGGGACGAGAACAACAAGCTCGTGCCCGTGACCGTGGTCCAGATCACCCCCAACGTCGTGACCCAGGTGCGCACCACCGAGAAGGACGGCTACGAGGCCGTTCAGATCGCCTACGGCGCCATCGACCCGCGCAAGGTCAACAAGCCCGCGGCCGGTCACTTCGACAAGGCGGGCGTCACGCCCCGCCGCCACCTCACCGAGGTGCGCACCGCCGACGCCGCCGAGTACTCGCTCGGTCAGGAGCTCGCGGTCGACATCTTCGAGGCCGGCCAGCTCGTCGACGTCGTCGGCACGAGCAAGGGCAAGGGCTTCGCGGGTGTCATGAAGCGCCACAACTTCCAGGGCGTCTCGGCCTCGCACGGTGCGCACCGCAACCACCGCAAGCCCGGCTCGATCGGCGCCTCCTCGACCCCCAGCCGCGTGTTCAAGGGCATGCGCATGGCGGGCCGCATGGGTGGCGAGCGTGTCACCGTGCAGGGCCTCAAGGTCCACTCGGTCGACGTCGAGAAGGGCCTCCTGCTGGTCAAGGGTGCCGTCCCCGGCGCGCGTGGCCGCATCGTCTTCGTCCGCAACGCCGTGAAGGGTGCCTGATCATGGCCGCTATCTCTCTCGACGTCGTCGACGTGAAGGGCAAGAAGGCCGGTTCGGTCGAACTGCCCGGCGCGATCTTCGACGTGCAGACCAACGTCCCCCTCATCCACCAGGTCGTGACCGCCCAGCTCGCCGCCGCGCGCCAGGGCACGCACAAGACCAAGGGTCGCGGTGAGGTCTCCGGTTCCGGCAGCAAGCCCTTCAAGCAGAAGGGCACGGGCCGCGCCCGTCAGGGCTCGGTGCGGATGCCGCAGCACACCGGTGGTGGCATCGTCCACGGCCCGGTGCCGCGTGACTACTCGCAGCGCACCCCCAAGAAGATGATCGCCGCCGCTCTGCTCGGCGTCCTCTCCGACCGCGCCCGCGGTGAGCGCATCCACGTCGTGGAGTCGTTCGGCGTCGACGCGCCGTCGACGAAGGCTGCCGCTGACGTGCTCGCCGCGCTCGGCGCCACGAAGAACGTGCTCGTCGTGCTCGACCGTGCCGACGAGAACGGCGCGCTCAGCGTGCGCAATCTCGCCGACGTGCACGTGATCTACGCCGACCAGCTCAACGCCTACGACGTGGTCGTCTCGGACGACATCGTCTTCACCAAGGCCGCCTTCGAGGCCTTCGTCGCCTCGAAGAGCGCCACGACCGAGGAGGCTGCCCAGTGAGCGGCTACAACAAGGACCCGCGCGACATCATCATCGCGCCGGTCGTGAGCGAGAAGAGCTACGGGCTCATCGACGAGGGCAAGTACACCTTCGTCGTCGACCCGCGTGCCAACAAGACCGAGATCAAGCTGGCGGTCGAGAAGATCTTCGGCGTCAAGGTCGCCTCGGTGAACACGATCAACCGTGTCGGCAAGACCCGCCGCACCCGGTTCGGCATCGGCAAGCGCAAGGACACCAAGCGCGCCATCGTCACGCTCAAGTCCGGCTCGATCGACATCTTCACGGCTGTCGGCTAAGGACCAGGAAGAGAATCATGGCCATTCGCAAGTACAAGCCGACGACCCCCGGTCGTCGTGGCTCGTCGGTCGCCGACTTCGCGGAGATCACGCGCTCGACGCCCGAGAAGTCGCTCGTCAAGCCGCTCCCGAAGTCGGGTGGGCGCAACAACACCGGTCGCATCACGACCCGCCACATCGGCGGCGGGCACAAGCGCCAGTACCGCGTCATCGACTTCAAGCGCAACGACAAGGACGGCGTCAACGCCAAGGTCGCGCACATCGAGTACGACCCCAACCGCACCGCGCGCATCGCGCTGCTGCACTACATCGACGGCACGAAGCGCTACATCCTCGCGCCGGAGAAGCTCAAGCAGGGCGACATCGTCGAGAACGGTCCGGGCGCCGACATCAAGGTCGGCAACAACCTGCCGCTCAAGAACATCCCCGTCGGCACCGTCGTGCACGCGATCGAGCTCAAGCCCGGTGGCGGCGCCAAGATGGCCCGCTCCGCCGGCTCCTCGGTGCGTCTCGTCGCCAAGGACGGCCCCTACGCCCAGCTGCGTCTGCCCTCGGGCGAGATCCGCAACGTCGATCTGCGCTGCCGCGCCACGATCGGCGAGGTCGGCAACGCCGAGCAGTCGAACATCAACTGGGGCAAGGCCGGCCGCAAGCGTTGGAAGGGCGTGCGCCCGACCGTCCGCGGTGTCGCGATGAACCCCATCGACCACCCGCACGGTGGTGGTGAGGGCAAGACCTCCGGTGGTCGCCACCCGGTCAGCCCGTGGGGTCAGCCCGAGGGCCGTACCCGTCGCCCCAACAAGGAAAGCGACAAGCTCATCGTCCGTCGTCGCACCGTCGGCAAGAAGCGCAAGTAGAGGTAGTAGAAGATGCCGCGCAGTCTCAAGAAGGGGCCCTTCGTCGACGAGCACCTGTTCCGCAAGGTCCAGGCTCAGAACGAGGCGGGTTCGAAGAACGTCATCAAGACCTGGTCACGTCGTTCGATGATCGTCCCGGCCATGCTGGGCCACACGATCGCCGTGCACGACGGTCGCAAGCACATCCCGGTCTTCGTGACCGAGACCATGGTCGGTCACAAGCTCGGCGAGTTCGCGCCGACGCGCACCTTCCGTGGACACGAGAAGGACGACAAGAAGGGTCGTCGTCGCTGACGCGGCGACGCGAGGAGGAAGAGAAATGGTGGAGTCGATCGCCCGCGTGCGACACATCCGCGTGACGCCTCAGAAGGCCCGTCGAGTCGTGGACCTCATCCGCGGCAAGCAGGCCGAGGAGGCGCTCGCCATCCTGAAGTTCGCCCCGCAGGGCGCGAGCGAGCCCGTCTACAAGCTCGTGGCGTCCGCGATCGCGAACGCACGCGTGAAGGCGGATGCGACCAACACGTTCCTCGACGAGTCCGACCTCGTCGTGGCCCGCGCGTTCGTCGATGAGGGCACCACGCTCAAGCGGTTCCAGCCGCGTGCTCAGGGCCGCGCGTTCCGCATCAACAAGCGCACGAGCCACATCACGGTCGTGCTGGCCACGCCGGACGAGCTCACGGCCGCAGCGCCGGCCAAGGCGAAGGTTTCGACAGGCTCAACCCAGCGGAAGGCAGGTAAGTAATGGGCCAGAAGGTCAACCCCTACGGCTTCCGTCTGGGCATCACCACCGACCACACGTCGCGTTGGTTCTCGGACTCGACCAAGCCCGGTCAGCGCTACGCCGACTTCGTGGCCGAGGACGTCCGCATCCGCGAGATGCTCAAGACGAAGCTCGACCGCGCCGGTGTCGCGAAGATCGAGATCGAGCGCACGCGTGACCGCGTCCGCGTGGACATCCACACGGCGCGTCCCGGTATCGTCATCGGCCGCCGCGGCGCCGAGGCCGAGCGCATCCGCGCCGACCTCGAGAAGCTCACCGGCAAGCAGATCCAGCTCAACATCCTCGAGGTCAAGAACCCCGAGGCCGAGGCCCAGCTCGTCGCTCAGGGCATCGCGGAGCAGCTCAGCGCCCGTGTCGCGTTCCGTCGCGCCATGCGCAAGGGCCTCCAGGGTGCCCAGCGCGCCGGCGCCAAGGGCGTGCGGATCCAGGTCTCGGGCCGCCTCGGCGGCGCGGAGATGAGCCGTTCGGAGTTCTACCGCGAGGGTCGTGTGCCGCTACACACGCTGCGCGCGAACATCGACTACGGCTTCTACGAGGCCAAGACCACCTTCGGCCGCATCGGCGTGAAGGTCTGGATCTACAAGGGCGACATCACCAACAAGGAACTCGCTCGCGAGCAGGCGGCCCAGAAGTCGTCGCGCCCCGAGCGTCGTGACGGCGCGCGTCGTGGCCCCCGGGCCGAGGCCGCCGCAGGAGTCGAGGCGTAACCATGCTCATCCCCCGTAAGGTCAAGCACCGCAAGCAGCACCACCCGGGTCGTTCCGGGCAGGCCACCGGCGGCACGAAGGTCACCTTCGGCGAGTGGGGCATCCAGGCCCTCACCCCCGCCTACGTGACCAACCGCCAGATCGAGTCGGCGCGTATCGCGATGACCCGCCACATCAAGCGTGGCGGCAAGGTGTGGATCAACATCTACCCCGACCGTCCGCTCACCAAGAAGCCCGCCGAGACCCGCATGGGTTCGGGTAAGGGCTCGCCGGAGTGGTGGGTCGCCAACGTCAAGCCGGGCCGTGTGCTGTTCGAGGTCTCGGGCGTCTCGGAGGAGCTCGCCCGCGGCGCGCTCACCCGCGCCATCCACAAGCTGCCGCTCAAGGCACGCATCATCAAGCGCGAGGAGGGAGACGCGTAATGGCCGTCGGATCCAAGGAGCTCGCGCCCGCCGAGCTCGACACCTTCGAAGACGAGCGTCTCGTCGACGAGCTGAAGAAGGCCAAGGAGGAGCTGTTCAACCTGCGCTTCCAGGCCGCGACCGGGCAGCTCGAGAGCCACGGCCGCCTGCGCGCCGTGAAGCGCGACATCGCCCGCATCTACACCGTGATCCGCGAGCGCGAGCTCGGCATCCGCGCCACCCCGGCGCCGGTCGAGGTGCCCGCGAAGGCGAGCAAGAAGTCCACCAAGAAGGCGGATGCTGCTGACAGCGCCGCCGACGACACCGCTGAGGAGGCGAACAAGTAATGGCTGAGACCAAGAAGGCCGCCGCGAAGCCGGCGACGAAGGCCGCCGGACACGAGTCCGCCGCCCACGACGTCAAGGACGCCGGCGCCCGCGGATACCGCAAGGTGCGTCGCGGCTACGTGACGAGCGACAAGATGGACAAGACCATCGTCGTCGAGGTCGAGGACCGCGTGAAGCACCCGCTCTACGGCAAGGTCATCCGCACCAGCTCGAAGATCAAGGCACACGACGAGCAGAACAGCGCCGGCATCGGCGACCTCGTCGTCATCTCGGAGACGCGTCCGCTCTCGGCGACGAAGCGCTGGCGTCTCGTCGAGATCGTGGAGAAGGCGAAGTAACCCATGATCCAGCAGGAATCCCGCCTCAAGGTCGCCGACAACACCGGCGCCAAGGAGCTGCTCACGATCCGCGTGCTCGGCGGCTCCGGCCGTCGCTACGCGGGCCTGGGTGACGTCATCGTCGCCACGGTCAAGGACGCGATCCCCGGCGGCAACGTCAAGAAGGGCGACGTCGTCAAGGCGGTCGTGGTGCGCACCAAGAAGCAGACGCGCCGTCCCGACGGCTCGTACATCAAGTTCGACGAGAACGCCGCCGTCATCCTGAAGAACGACGGGGACCCCCGCGGTACCCGCATCTTCGGACCGGTCGGCCGTGAGCTTCGCGACAAGAAGTTCATGAAGATCATCTCGCTGGCCCCGGAGGTCATTTAGTCATGGCAAAGATCAAGAAGGGCGACCTGGTCCAGGTGATCAGCGGTCCCTCGCAGGCTCGCGGCGGCGACCGCGGCAAGCAGGGTCGCGTCATCGAGGTGCTCGTCGAGAAGAACCGCGTCGTGGTGGAGGGCGTCAACTACGTCACCAAGCACGTGCGCGTCGGTCAGACGCAGCGCGGCACCAAGACGGGCGGCATCGAGACCCACGAGGCCCCGATCCACATCTCGAATGTGGCGCTCGTCGACCCGAAGACCAAGAAGCCGACCCGCGTCGGTCACCGCGAGGAGACCGTCGAGAAGGACGGCGTGAAGAAGACGGTTCGCGTGCGTTACGCGAAGAAGTCCGGAGAGAAGCTGTAATGGCGAACGCGACTGCCGCGCAGACTGGTCGGAACCAGCCGCGCCTCAAGCAGAAGTACCGCGACGAGATCACCAAGACCCTCACCGAGCAGTTCGGGTACTCCAACCCGATGCAGGTGCCGGGGCTTGTGAAGATCGTCGTCAACACCGGTGTCGGCGAGGCCGCCCGCGACTCCAAGGTGATCGACGGTGCCATCAAGGACCTCACCCTCATCACCGGCCAGAAGCCGCAGGTCACCAAGGCCCGCAAGTCGATCGCGCAGTTCAAGCTGCGCGAGGGCATGCCGATCGGCGCGCACGTCACCCTCCGCGGTGACCGCGCGTGGGAGTTCCTCGACCGCCTCCTGTCGCTCGCGCTGCCGCGCATCCGCGACTTCCGGGGGCTCAACCCCAACCAGTTCGACGGCAACGGCAACTACACCTTCGGTGTGACCGAGCAGTCGATCTTCCACGAGATCAACCAGGACCAGATCGACCGCGTCCGCGGCTTCGACATCACGGTCGTGACCACCGCCAAGACGGACGACGAGGGTCGGGCGCTGCTCCGCGCCTTCGGCTTCCCGTTCAAGGCGGAGTAAGAACCCAAGCAGGTCGGATGCCGGTGAACCGGATCCGAAACCACAAGGAATAGGAAACCTACGAAATGACGATGACAGATCCGGTCGCAGACATGCTGACCCGTCTGCGCAACGCGAACCGGGCGTACCACTACTCGGTCTCGCTTCCGAGCAGCAAGCTCAAGACCCACATCGCCGAGATCCTCAAGCGCGAGGGCTACATCGCCTCGTGGAAGGTCGAGGACGCGCGCGTCGGCCAGACGCTCACGATCGACCTCAAGTACGGGCCGAACCGTGAGCGCTCGATCGCCGGCATCAAGCGGGTCTCGAAGCCGGGTCTGCGCGTCTACGCACGTTCGACCGAGATCCCCACGGTTCTCGGCGGCCTCGGCGTGGCCATCCTGTCCACCTCCTCGGGCCTCCTCACGGACCGCGAGGCGAGCAAGAAGGGCGTCGGCGGGGAAGTCCTCGCCTACGTGTGGTGAGCTGAGATGTCACGAATCGGACGCCTCCCCATCGACGTGCCCGCGAACGTCACCGTGACGATCGACGGACAGAACGTCGCCGTCAAGGGGCCCAAGGGTGAGCTCTCGCTCACCGTGGCGAACCCCATCGAGGTCAAGCTCGACGGTGCGCAGGTGCTCGTCACCCGCCCCGACGACGAGCGCGAGTCGCGCTCGCTGCACGGGCTCACCCGCACCCTGATCGCGAACCAGATCATCGGCGTGACCGAGGGCTACTCCAAGAGCCTCGAGGTCGTCGGAACCGGATACCGCGTGGCGGCGAAGGGCAGCTCGGTCGAGTTCGCCCTCGGCTTCTCGCACTCCATCACCGTCGACCCGCCCGCCGGCATCACCTTCGAGGTCGAGGGCAACAACAAGCTTCACGTCCGCGGCATCGACAAGCAGGCCGTGGGCGAGGTGGCCGCCAACATCCGCAAGCTGCGCAAGCCCGAGCCCTACAAGGGCAAGGGTGTGCGGTACGCGGGCGAGGTCGTCCGCCGCAAGGCCGGAAAGGCTGGTAAGTGATCATGGCTGGCATCAGCAAGTCGGCGCAGCGCAACCGTCGTCACGCGCGCCTGCGCAAGCGCATCGTCGGCACCGCCGAGCGTCCGCGCCTCGTCGTCACCCGTTCGGCCCGCCACGTCTTCGTGCAGGTCGTCGACGACGCCAAGGGCCACACCGTGGCATCCGCGTCGACCCTCGAGGCCGACCTGCGCGCCTTCGACGGTGACAAGACGGCCAAGGCGAAGAAGGTCGGCGAGCTCGTCGCCGAGCGCGCCAAGAAGGCCGGCATCGCCACGGTCGTGTTCGACCGCGGCGGCAACAAGTACGCCGGACGCGTCGCGGCCATCGCCGAGGGCGCCCGCGAGGGAGGGCTGGAGCTGTGAGCGACGCCACCGAAGCGCCCACGGGCGCCGAGAACAAGGAGAACCGGGACGTGCAGTCCGAGGAGATCACCGAGGGTCAGGTCGTGGAGACCGCCGCGGGAACCCAGCAGGCTCAGGAGCCTCGCGAGGCCCGTCGTGGTGGCCGCGAGCGCAACTCGCGCAACGACCGCGGGCAGCGCGGCGGCCGTGAGGACAGCCAGTTCCTCGAGCGTGTTGTGACGATCAACCGCGTGTCGAAGGTCGTCAAGGGCGGCCGTCGCTTCAGCTTCACGGCGCTCGTCGTCGTGGGCGACGGCAACGGCATGGTCGGCGTCGGCTACGGCAAGGCGCGCGAGGTGCCGCTCGCGATCTCGAAGGGCGTCGAGGAGGCGAAGAAGAACTTCTTCCGCGTCCCGCGCGTCGGCGCGACCATCCCGCACCCCGTGCAGGGTGAGGCCGCCGCCGGTGTCGTGCTGCTGCGTCCCGCGGCCGCCGGTACCGGTGTCATCGCCGGTGGTCCCGTGCGCGCCGTGCTCGAGTGCGCCGGCATCCACGACGTGCTGTCGAAGTCGCTCGGCTCGTCGAACACGATCAACATCGTCCACGCGACGGTCGAGGCGCTCCAGCAGCTCGAGGAGCCTCGTGCCGTCGCCGCCCGCCGCGGCCTCGAGTTCGAGGACGTCGCTCCGGAGCGCCTCATCCGCGCCGAGGACGAGGCGCGGGCCGCCGCTACCGCGAAGGTTGGTGCCTGATGGCCGCCCGTCTCAAGGTGACCCAGATCAAGTCCGTTATCAGCGAGAAGCAGAACCAGCGCGACACCCTGCGCAGCCTGGGCCTCAAGCGCATCGGCGACGTCGTCGTGCGCGAGGACACCCCGGCGAACCGCGGGTACGTCCGCACGGTTGCTCACCTCGTGAAGGTCGAGGAGATTGACTAATGGCTGACGAGAAGAAGCCGGCCGCCGAGAAGAAGGCCGCCGCTCCGAAGGCCGCCGCCGAGAAGGCGACGACCGAGAAGAAGGCTCCCGCCAAGGCTGCTGCCCCCAAGGCCGCCGCCGAGAAGAAGCCCGCCGCCGAGAAGGCCGCCCCCAAGGCGACCACGGCGAAGGCTGCCGCTCCGAAGGCTGCCGCCGAGAAGCCGGCCGCTGAGAAGAAGGCGCCCGCGAAGGCCGCTGCCCCCAAGGCCGCTGCCGCGAAGGCCGACGACGCGGTTGCGGAGAAGGCGCCGGCGAAGGCCGCCGCCAAGCCCGCCGCGAAGAAGCCCGCTGCGAAGAAGTCCGAGGACGTCGCGCGCCCGCAGGTGCTCAAGGCCCACCACCTCCGTCCCGCCGAGGGTGCCAAGAAGGCCAAGACCCGCGTCGGACGCGGTGAGGGCTCGAAGGGTAAGACCGCGGGCCGTGGAACCAAGGGCACGAAGGCCCGGTACCAGGTGCGTGTCGGCCTCGAAGGCGGCAACCTGAACCAGGTCATGCGCGCCCCCAAGCTCCGCGGATTCAAGAACCCGTTCCGGGTCGAGTACCAGGTCGTGAACCTGGATCGTCTCGCCGAGCTCTACCCCAAGGGGGGCGACGTCACCATCGGTGACCTGGTCGCCAAGGGCGCCGTTCGCAAGAACGAGAAGGTCAAGGTTCTCGGTACGGGCGAGATTGCGGTTAAGCTGAACGTCGCGGTCGACAAGGTCTCGAGCTCTGCGGAGCAGAAGATCGTCGCCGCCGGCGGCTCCGTCAAGTAGCCATCGGGAAGGTGGCCCCGCCCGGGGCCACCTCCTCGCCGCACCGACCCGTGTGCGGCGTGCTTCACAATCTCACCCGGGAGGCGTCGTGTTCAGAGCCGTCGCGCGGATCTTCCGCACGCCGGACCTCCGCCGCAAGATCGCGTTCACGCTGGGCATCATCGCCCTGTTCCGGCTCGGGTCGTTCGTACCCGCGCCGTTCGTCGACTTCGGCAACGTCCAGCTGTGTCTCGCGGGCAACGCGAACGCCGGAGGTCTCTACGACCTCGTCAACCTGTTCTCGGGCGGCGCGCTCCTGCAGCTGTCGATCTTCGCGCTCGGCATCATGCCGTACATCACCGCGTCGATCATCGTGCAGCTGCTGCGCGTGGTCATCCCGCACTTCGACACCCTCTACAAGGAGGGGCAGTCGGGTCAGGCCAAGCTCACGCAGTACACGCGCTACCTGACGATCGCGCTCGGCGTGCTGCAGTCGACCACGCTCATCACGGTCGCCCGCTCCGGTGCGCTGTTCGGCTCGAGCGGCGTCGCCGAGTGCTCGCAGCTCATCGTCGAAGGCGGCGACACCTGGTACGGCATCCTGCTCATGGTCATCACCATGACCGCCGGCACCGGCGTCATCATGTGGATGGGTGAGCTCATCACCGAGCGCGGCGTCGGCAACGGCATGTCGCTGCTCATCTTCACCTCGATCGTCGCGACCTTCCCGAACTCGCTCGGCCAGATCGCCGCGCAGCACAACATCGAGACGCTCCTGATGGTGATCGCCATCGGAATCGGTATCGTCTTCGCCGTCGTCTTCGTCGAGCAATCGCAGCGACGTGTGCCCGTGCAGTACGCCAAACGCATGGTCGGGCGTCGCACCTACGGCGGCAACAGCACCTACATCCCGATCAAGGTCAACATGGCCGGCGTGATCCCGATCATCTTCGCCGCTTCGCTGCTGTACCTGCCTGCCCTCATCGCGCAGTTCAACCAGCCCGCGCAGGGCGAGGCGCCGCAGCCGTGGGTGCAGTGGGTGCAGACCTACCTCACGCAGGGCGACCACCCCATCTACATGGCGGTGTACTTCCTGCTGATCATCGGGTTCACGTACTTCTACGTCGCCATCACCTTCAACCCGGATGAGGTGGCCGACAACATGAAGAAGTACGGCGGCTTCATCCCCGGCATCCGTGCCGGGCGCCCCACGGCCGAGTACCTCGACTACGTGCTCACCCGTGTCACGCTTCCGGGCTCGCTGTACCTCGGCATCGTGTCGCTCATCCCGCTCATCGCCCTCGTGCTGGTCGGCGCGAACCAGAACTTCCCGTTCGGCGGCGCCTCGCTGCTCATCATGGTGGGAGTCGGCCTCGAGACGGTGAAGCAGATCGACTCGCAGCTGCAGCAGCGCCACTACGAGGGTCTGCTGCGATGACCCTTCGACAGGCTCAGGACGTCGCGGTCCGGCTGCTCATCGTCGGCCCGCCCGGGGCGGGCAAGGGAACCCAGGCCGCACGGATCGCGGAGCGCTTCGGCATCCCCACGATCTCGACCGGCGACATCTTCCGCGCCAACATCAAGAACGAGACCGAGCTCGGCAAGCGCGTCAAGGCGATCGTCGACGCGGGCGACTACGTGCCCGACGAGCTCACCAACGAGCTCGTCAGCGACCGCCTGTCGGAGGCTGACGCGACCACCGGCTTCCTGCTCGACGGCTACCCGCGCACGCCCGACCAGGTGCGGTTCCTCGACGAGCTGCTCGCCTCCCACGGGCACAAGCTCGACGCCGTGCTGCGGCTCAAGGCCGACCAGGACGAGATCGTGCGCCGCCTCACCAAGCGCGCGGTCGAGCAGGGGCGCGCCGACGACTCCGAAGAGGCGATCCGGCACCGCCAGGAGGTCTACCGCCGCGAGACCGCGCCCATGCTCGAGATGTTCCGCGACAAGGGCCTGCTCATCGAGGTCGACGGTCTCGGCACGGTCGACGAGGTCACGGACCGCATCTGGACCGCCTTCGCCGATGCCGGCGTCGGCGTCGCCTCGTCCCCCGCGTAACTCAACCGCTTCGCGGCGGAGTCGGGGCGTTTCCGCGACGCATGCCCCCGCGTGCCGACGCTGTGCGTCGGCGCGCTCCCGCCAGTCCCGATGCCAGCGTCGCGGAAACGCCCCGCCACCGCCGCTTCGCTCCTTGCGTCGTGCTGCGTCCTGCGCGGCGCCCCAGACCTTCCGCTGGTTGAGTAGCGCGCCGCCGCGCCTGCGGCGGCACACGTATCGAAACCCTCCGCACGCGAGGATGCGTGACTGTCGGATCGTCGTGTCACCCTCCCGCGTCTCGCGAGCGTGCTGAGGGTCTCGATACACCGCCTGCGGCGGCACTCGACCAGCGGAGTCGCGAGCTGCGGCGGCACTCGACCAGCGGAGTCGCGAGCGAAACGGCCGGACGGGGTGGCGTGCGCGTCGCTGGCATCGGGACTGGCGGGAGCGCATCGCCGCAGGCGATACGCGGGGGCATGCGACGCGCACGCCATCCCGCCCGGCCGTGAAGCGGTTGAGCCGGGAAGACGGAGTCAGGCGTCGATGAGGCGCGTGAGCTCCGCGACGAGCGAGGGCACGTCGGTCGCCCGGGCGACGAGGCTGCGCACGTTGTCGCGGTCGGAGAACACCTCGACGAGCTGATCGAACACCTCCTGGAACGACGCCCGCCCCGACTCGCTGAAGGCGATGAACGCGACCACCTCGACGCGCGCATCCCCCCACGGCATGGAGGTCGAGTTGAGCACGAGTGCGATCGTCGTGCGCTCGGCCGTCATCGCCATGGCGTGCGGCATCGCGAGCCCGTCGGTGAAGGCCGTCGACGACAGCCGCTCGCGCTCGATCGCGCCGGTGACGTAGGCCTCGTCGATCACGCCCGCCTCGATCATCCGCGCCCCGAGCGTGCGGATCATGCTCTCCTCGTCGGGCGCGTACACCTCGCGGAACAGCAGCCGTTCGTCGAAGTAGGAGGCGAGGCGCTCGGCGAGCCGCGTACGGCGCCGCTGACGTCGCACCCGCGCGATCGCCGCGTGCACGGCCTGCGCATCCGTCTCCCCGAGGAACGGGTGCACGACGATGATGCGATCGCTCGGGGTGGGCGGGTCGATCACCGAGATGACGAGATCGCCGGGCAGGGCCTCCCAGTCGACGTCGGAGCGCGTGTCGAGCTGCTCGATGCGCAGCTCGGCGCCGACCGACGCCTCGACCCGGCGCAGCAGTTCGAGGTGGAGGCGGTGGTAGGCGGGGGCGACGATCGTGGCGGTCACGGCCTGCTCGGCCTGCCGCTGCTCTTCGAGGCGCGCGCCGAGGTGCATCGCGAGGTAGGCGATCTCGTCTTCGGGCACCGACAGCCCGAAGTCGAGCTGCAGCTCGCGCGCGAGATACACCGCGAGCTCGTAGATCATCGGGTAGCCCGACTTGATCGAGCGTGTGAGCGGGTTGCGCGAGAACGAGCCCTCCTGCGCCCGTCGCTGCAGCTGCCGGATGTGCATGGCCAGTCGCAGCAGGAAGTCGCTGTCGCCTTCGAGGTCGACGAGGTACTCGCGGGCCGCCTTGTCGACGAGGGCGCGCACGCGCGCGAGGTCGTCGTCGTCGAGCGGGATCGGCACCGCGTCGGCGGGCGCCACGGCGACGCGCGTGCTGAGCAGGAAGCCGAGGTAGTCGAGGTCGCCCGGCGCCAGCCGCACCTCGAAGTGCGCCGCGACGAGCTCGTCGAGGATACCGGCGAACACCCGGTCGTCGCCGCCGGTGCGGTCGGGGAGCGCCTGCCGGGTCTGGGTGCGGTCGACCGCGATCGCGAGGTGCAGCAGCACCGTGCCGAGCCCGTAGTCGTTGATCTCGTAGCCATCGGCGACGAGCCGCGCGATGAGCGCTGTCTTGAAGGCCGTGAGGTCGCCGGCCGCGAACCAGCTCTCGATGCGATCCACCTCGCGCATGCCGCGCGTCGCCTCGTCGCGGAAGAGCGCCCCGATGAGCCGCCGTCGAGCGGTCTCGGGTCCCTCGAGCTGCACGTGCTCGCGGGTGCGCACGATCGTGAGACCGATCGCGCCGGCTCGTGAGCGCGCACGCGCGAGGTCGGACTCGAGCGTCGAGTCGCTCACGTGCAGGCGCTCGGCGAGCTCGTACACGTCGACGCCCTCGGAGTCGGGCGCGGCGTCGAGCAGCGCCCTCAGGATCGCCGACACGCGCGCCGCCGGCGTCGCGGCCTCGTCGTCGGGTTCGTCACGCAGCCGCCTACCCCACTCGGCGCGGTCGAGGCGATACCCCGACGGGCCCGAGTCGATGAGCGGCGCTCGTCCGGCCGCATTGAGCGCGGCCACGTAGCCCCGGATGCTGCGGTCGGTCACCCCGAGGCGCGCCGCGAGGTCGGCGGCCGTCACCCAGCCGCCGTGCTGGGCGAGCGCATCCGTGAGCTGCTCGTGCCGATCGACCACGCGACTCTCCCTTGACGCCGTAGGGCGCTCCTTCGAAGCCGAACCCAGTCAAGCAAAGTCCCGGATGCCGTGGGCAGCTTCCGGCGTAATTTCCGGGGGTGCGGAAGCCGGCGGGCTGGCACCGCGCAGCCGGCCCGGGGCACACTGGCCTCGCCCGCCGGGAGAGGGAACCGGCGGGCCCCGGACCTCGGTGCGGGGAGGCAGCGCCGCCGCGCACATCGTGCGGGCGGTCGGATCACGGAGGAGCCATGCGGGTGCTCATCGTGTGCGGCGCGGGCGCGTCGAGCACGTTCGTCGCCCAGCGCCTCCGCCGTGCCGCGGCCGCGCGGGGGATCGAGTTGACCCCCGTGCCCACCTCGGCGGCTGCCGCCCCGGACCTCGTCCCCGCATCCGATGTCGTGATCGCGGGTGCCCATCTGGGCGCCGAGATCGCCGCCCTCGGATCTGCTGCCGCCGCATCCGACGTGCCCTTCGTGGTGATCGCCGACGCGGCGCGGGAGGATGGCGACACACTGCTCGACACGACCCTGGCGGCCTTCGCCGTCGATCACGGAAGGACCACCTGATGGAACGCACGGTCACGATCGCCTCCGGACACGGACTGCACGCCCGCCCCGCCAAGCTCTTCACCCAGGCGGTCGCGGCATCCGGGCACCAGGTGACCATCGCACGTCCCGGCGGCAAGGCCGTCAACGCGGCGAGCATCCTGGGCATCATCGCGGGGGGCTTCGAGAACGGTGACGAGGTCGTGCTGACCGTCGAGGGCGACGAGCCGCAGCGCGTGCTCGACGAGCTCGCCGAGTTCCTCACGACCGACCACGACGAGGTCGCCGGATGATCGACGTGCACGAGCTGCGCGGCGTCGGCATCGGAACGGGTGTCGTCGTCGGCCCCGTGCTGCACGTCGCGCGGCAGGCGGCGTCGGCCCCCACCGACACGCCGAGTGCGATCGGCGCCGACGCCGAGCTGGTGCGCGCCCGCGAGGCGCTCGCGGCCGTGTCGGCGCAGCTGCGTGAGCGCGCGGGCAACGCGGATGACGCCACGCGCGACGTGCTCGAGGCGCAGGCCCTCATGACCGACGACCCGGCGCTGCTCGACAGCGTCACCGAGAAGCTCGGCGCGGGCGTCACGGCCGAGAAGGCGGTGTCGGATGCGTTCGCCGAGTTCGCGGCGATGCTCGCGGACGCGGGCGAGTACTTCGCGGAGCGCGCCGCCGACCTGAACGACCTCGCCGACCGCACCGTCGCAGTGCTGCAGGGCCGTTCGACCGAACTCGTGGTCGACCCGGGACACCCGTACGTGCTCGTCGCCCGCGACCTCGCACCCGCCGACACGGCCGTGCTCGACCTCGAGCGCGTGCTCGCCTTCGTCACGAGCGAGGGCGGGCCCACCTCGCACACCGCGATCCTCGCCCGGCAGCGCGGCATCGTCGCGATCGTCGGCGCCGCGGGCGTCGAGGCGCTGCCCGACGGCACCCAGGTGATCGTCGACGCAGAGCGCGGTCGCGTCTACGCCGACCCGGATGCCGCCGAGCTCGCCGACGCGGAGGCGCGGATCGCCGCGCGGGAGGCGGCGGCGTCGGCCCCCGTCGGGCCGGGCGCGCTCGCCGACGGCACCCCCATCAAGCTGCTCGCGAACCTCGGCAAGCCCGGCGAGGCCGCGGAGGCCGTGGAGCTCGGTGCAGAAGGGGTCGGACTGTTCCGCACCGAGTTCCTCTTCCTCGACGACGACGAGACGGCCCCGAGCGTCGAGAGTCAACAGGAGAGCTACCGCGAGGTGCTCGCCGCGTTCCCCGGCAAGCGCGTCGTCGTGCGGCTGCTGGATGCGGGTGCCGACAAGCCGCTCTCCTTCCTGTCGGTCGGCGAGGAGGAGAACCCCGCGCTGGGCCGGCGCGGGCTGCGCGCCTTGCGGGCATCCGAGCAGGTGCTGCGCGACCAGCTCGCGGCCCTCGCTGCGGCGCAGGCGGAGACGGGCGCGGAGCTGTGGGTGATGGCGCCCATGGTCGCCACCGTCGAGGAGACGGCGTTCATCACGCGCGCCATCCACGACGCCGGCATCCGGCAGGCGGGCGTGATGGTCGAGATCCCCTCGGTCGCGCTCATCGCCGACCGGGTGCTGTCGCGCACCGACTTCGCGTCGATCGGCACGAACGACCTGACGCAGTACACGATGGCCGCCGACCGCCAGCTCGGCTCGGTCGCGGCCCTGCAGGACCCGTGGCATCCCGCGGTGCTGCGGCTCGTGCAGTCGGTCGGCGCGGCGGGCGCCGTGCTCGACAAGCCGGTCGGCGTGTGCGGCGAGGCCGCAGCCGACCCCCTTCTCGCCGTCGTGCTGGCAGGTCTCGGTGTCACGAGCCTGTCGATGTCGCCGACGGCGCTCGCAGACGTCCGCGTATCCCTCGCGCGGTACACCCTCGACGATGCACGTGCGATCGCCGAGGCAGCCCTGGCGGCCGATGAGGCCGCCGATGCCCGAGAGGCGGCCCGGGCGGCCGCCGACACCATCACCGCCGCGCGCTAGTGCGGCATCCGAGCCAGGAGGCACAACCATGACGACGACGTCACAAGCGACGACAGCGCGGGGCGGGGGAGCCCGCGTCGCCGTCCAGAGATTCGGCACCTTCCTCAGCGGCATGATCATGCCCAACATCGCGGCGTTCATCGCCTGGGGCATCATCACGGCGCTGTTCATCGAGACCGGGTGGACGCCGTTCGCGCCGCTCGGCGGGTTCACGGATGCGGACGGGGTGAGCTGGCCGGGCCTCGTGGGCCCCATGATCACCTACCTGCTGCCGCTGCTCATCGCCTACACGGGCGGGAGGATGGTCTACGACACCCGCGGTGGCGTGATCGGCGCCGTTGTCACGATGGGGGTCATCATCGGCGCGTCGGGAACCGTCATGTTCCTCGGTGCGATGATCTGCGGCCCGCTCTCGGCGTGGATCCTCAAGCAGGTCGACAAGATCTGGGCCGGCAAGATCCGCCCGGGCTTCGAGATGCTCGTCGACAACTTCTCGTCGGGGATCCTCGGCTTCATCCTCGCGATCGGCGCGTTCTTCGGCCTCGCGCCCGTCATCAAGTGGTTCAGCGACCTGCTCGGTGGGGCGGTCGGCTGGCTCATCGACACGGGACTCATCCCGCTCGCCTCGATCATCGTCGAGCCGGCCAAGGTGCTGTTCCTCAACAACGCGATCAACCACGGGGTGTTCACCCCGCTCGGCACCGAGCAGTCGCTCGAGACCGGCAAGAGCCTGCTCTTCCTCGTCGAGGCGAACCCCGGGCCGGGCGCGGGCATGCTGCTCGCCCTCACGGTGTTCGGCGTCGGTGCCGCGCGTGCGACCGCCCCGGGTGCGTTCATCATCCAGTTCCTGGGCGGCATCCACGAGGTGTACTTCCCGTACGTGCTCGCCAAGCCGTTCCTCGTCGTCGGCCTCATCGCGGGTGGCGCGACGGGCGTGCTCACGAACGTCATCTTCCGGTCGGGTCTCGTCGCACCTGCGGCACCTGGGTCGATCTTCGCGGTGATCGCGCAGACCGAGCGCAACAGCTACGTCGGCGTCATCCTGTCGGTCGTGCTGGCCGCGGCGGTGACCTTCGTCGTGTCGATGTTCATCCTGCTGGCGAGCCGCAAGCGCGACCTGCTCGCGGAATCCGACGCGGATGCGAAGCTCGCGGCCTCGGTCGCGCAGACGACCGCGAACAAGGGCAAGGAGAGCTCGGTGCTCTCGGGCCTCGCCGCTTCGGTCGCCTCGGGTGACGTGCTGACGAAGACGATCGACAAGGTCGTGTTCGCGTGCGACGCCGGCATGGGCTCGAGCGCCATGGGCGCCTCGGTGCTGCGCAACAAGTTCAAGAAGGCGGGGGTCGAGGCGGATGTCTCGAATGCCGCGATCGCGAACCTCACCGGCGACGAGGATCTCGTCATCACCCAGAACGAGCTGACCGAACGCGCGAAGCTCAAGTCGCCGAACGCGATCCACGTGTCGGTCGACAACTTCATGAACTCGCCGAAGTACGACGAGGTCGTGGAGCTCGTGAAGAACCAGAAGAACGAGGCCGCCGAGTAGGCCCGGGAGGGTCCGGCGGCGAGAGAGGAGCACACCATGAGCGACGACATCCTGACTGCGGAGCGCGTGGTGCTCGCCGACCGGACCCCGAGCCGCGAGGAGGCGATCCGCGACGTCGGACGCCTCCTCGTGGACGCCGGGGCCGTGCAGCCCGGCTACGTCGATTCGATGCTCGACCGGGAGAAGACCGTGTCGACGTCGATGGGAAACTACCTCGCGATCCCGCACGGAACCAACGAGGGTCGCGACTTCATCGAGAAGACGGCGCTCGCCGTCATCCGCTACCCGGATGCGATCGACTGGGACGGCGACGAGGTGCGGTTCGTGGTCGGCATCGCCGGGCGCGAGAACGAGCACCTCGAGATCCTCGGTCGCATCGCCGTGCTGTTCTCCGACGACGACGACGTGCAGGCGCTGCTTCAGGCACCGGATGCGGCATCCCTCTTCGCGATCATCTCCGCCGTCAACGAGGAGTGATCTCCCGGTGGCTTCGAGACGCGCCTGCGGCGTTCCTCAGCCACCTCGCCTCTGAGCCGTTGGCTGTCGAGGTGGTTGAGGAGCGGCGAAGCCGCGTCTCGAAACCACCGACGCATGACCCGCTGTCGAGGTGGCTGAGGAGCGGCCGCCGCAGGCGGACGCGTCTCGAAGCCACCGACGCGTGGCTGGCTGTCGAGGTGGCTGGCTGTCGAGGTGGTTGAGGAGCGGCGAAGCCGCGTCTCGAAACCACCGACGCATGACCGGCGTGCACTCCGCGACTTAATGGTCTAGGATCGATCTTTGGTGCCTTGTGCCTTCGGGCCGTCTGCACCGAATCAATCACCCGCATGACCGAGCGTCAACGATAGCGACAACGAGGGTATGGCCAAGAAAGACGGCGTCATCGAGATCGAGGGATCTGTTCTCGAGGCTCTGCCGAACGCGATGTTTCGCGTCGAGCTGAGCAACGGGCACAAGGTTCTCGCCCACATTTCGGGCAAGATGCGACAGCACTACATCCGGATCCTCCCCGAGGACCGCGTGATCGTGGAGCTGAGCCCCTACGACCTGACCCGCGGCCGTATCGTCTACCGCTACAAGTAACGCTCGGAAAGTAACGGCCGACGCCCTGCGGGGTGCCGGTACGAGGACAGCGAGAAGGAAACATGAAGGTCAACCCGAGCGTCAAGCCCATCTGCGACCACTGCAAGGTCATCCGCCGCAACGGCCGCGTGATGGTCATCTGCAAGTCGAACCCCCGCCACAAGCAGCGGCAAGGTTGAGCCGAAGGTTGAAGCCGCGAAGCGGGTTCAACCGAAGGCTCAAGGTTGAGGAGCGCCGCGCCGTCAGGCGCGACGCGTCTCGAAACCCTCACGCAGAACTCACAACTCAATAGATCACCAGCACCGCCAGACCCTCCCGCACGGGAGGTGACACCCCGGGTTCGGAGGCCCGGGCACCGGCGGTCGCTCCACACCTCCGATCGACTCCATAAAGGAGAAGCCGCCATGGCACGTATCGCCGGCGTCGACATCCCGCGCGACAAGCGCGTCGAGGTCGCCCTGACGTACATCTACGGCGTGGGCCGCACCCGTGCGCTCACGACCCTCAAGGACACCGGGATCTCCGGCGACGTCCGCGTGAAGGATCTGACCGACGACCAGCTCGTCGCCCTTCGCGACTACATCGAAGGCAACTACAAGGTGGAGGGTGACCTGCGCCGCGAGGTGCAGGCCGACATCCGCCGCAAGGTCGAGATCGGCTCGTACGAGGGCCTCCGCCACCGCCGCGGTCTGCCCGTGCGCGGTCAGCGCACCAAGACCAACGCACGCACTCGCAAGGGCCCGAAGCGCACCGTGGCCGGCAAGAAGAAGGCAGGTAAGAAGTAATGGCTGCTCCGAAGGCCGCCGCGCGCAAGCCGCGCCGCAAGGAGAAGAAGAACATCGCCGTGGGCCAGGCCCACATCAAGTCGACGTTCAACAACACGATCGTCTCCATCACCGACCCCTCGGGTGCCGTGGTCAGCTGGGCGTCGTCCGGCGCCGTCGGCTTCAAGGGCTCGCGCAAGTCGACCCCCTACGCCGCGCAGCTCGCCGCCGAGTCGGCCGCGCGCCAGGCGCAGGAGCACGGCATGAAGAAGGTCGACGTCTTCGTCAAGGGACCGGGTTCGGGTCGCGAGACGGCCATCCGTTCGCTCCAGGCCGCGGGCCTCGAGGTCGGCACCATCAACGATGTGACGCCGCAGGCGCACAACGGCTGCCGGCCCCCGAAGCGTCGCCGGGTCTGAGGCGTCGCCTCAGACCTCGGCGACGGATCGAGTAGCGCCGCGCGCCGCGCGCCGCGTATCGAGATCCCGTCACCCCGCGCGCGACGCAGACTCCGGTCGCGACGGAACCCGAGGTCTGAGGCAACCGACTTCTCCATAACTCAACAAGAACGGCGGCCCAGCCACCCGCCGCATCTGTCGTGGGCGTCATATGGCGGACGCCCTCGCCGAAAGGAAACCACGTGCTCATTGCACAGCGTCCCACCCTCTCCGAAGAGGTCATCTCGGAGTTCCGCTCCGCGTTCGTCATCGAGCCCCTCGAGCCCGGCTTCGGCTACACGCTCGGCAACTCGCTGCGCCGCACGCTGCTGTCGTCCATCCCGGGCGCGGCCGTCACGAGCATCCGTCTCGATGGCATCCAGCACGAGTTCGACACCATCCCAGGTGTCAAGGAGGACGTCGTCGAGATCGTCCTCAACATCAAGAACCTGGTCGTCTCGAGCGAGCACGACGAGCCCATCACCGCCTACCTGCGCAAGACGGGTGCGGGCGAGGTGACCGCCGCCGACATCTCGGCGCCGGCGGGGGTGGAGATCCACAACCCCGAGCTCGTCATCGCGACCCTCAACGACAAGGCGAAGTTCGACCTCGAGCTCACGATCGAGCGTGGCCGCGGCTACGTCTCGGCCACCCAGAACCGCAGCGAGTTCAGCGAGGCCGGCCAGATCCCGGTCGACTCGATCTACTCGCCGGTGCTCAAGGTCACCTACCGCGTCGAGGCCACCCGTGCCGGTGAGCGCACCGACTTCGACCGCCTCGTGGTCGACGTCGAGACGAAGCCGGCGATCTCGCCGCGTGACGCGATCGCATCCGCCGGCCGCACGCTCGTCGAGCTGTTCGGTCTCGCCCGCGAGCTCAACACCGCGGCCGAGGGCATCGAGATCGGGCCCGCCCCGGTCGACGCGGTGCTGTCGACCGAGCTGTCGATGCCGATCGAGGACCTCGACCTGTCGGTGCGTTCGTACAACTGCCTCAAGCGCGAGGGCATCAACACCGTCAGCGAGCTCGTCGCCCTCTCGGAGACGCAGCTCATGAACATCCGCAACTTCGGTCAGAAGTCCGTGGACGAGGTGAAGGACAAGCTCGTCGAGCTCGGCCTCTCGCTCAAGGACAGCGTGCCCGGTTTCGACGGTGCGCACTTCTACGGCGGTTACGACGACGAGACCGTCTGAGAACGCCCTTCCTGACCTCTTTCATCTTCTGGAGAACGACTGATCATGCCCCAGCCCACCAAGGGTCCCCGTCTCGGCGGCGGTCCGGCGCACGAGCGCCTGCTGCTCGCGAACCTCGCCGCGGCCCTCTTCACCCACAAGAGCATCACGACCACCGAGACGAAGGCCAAGCGCCTGCGTCCGCTGGCCGAGCGTCTCATCACCTTCGCCAAGCGCGGCGACCTGCACGCGCGTCGTCGCGTGCTGTCCGTGATTCACGACAAGACGGTCGTGCACGAGCTCTTCACCGAGATCGCGCCGCTCGTCGCCGAGCGTGAGGGCGGCTACACCCGCATCACGAAGATCGGCAACCGCAAGGGCGACAACGCGCCCATGGCGGTCATCGAGCTCGTGCTCGAGCCGGTCTCGAAGAAGCCCGCGTCGTCGAAGAAGAGCGCCGCCCGCGTCGAGACCCCGAAGAAGGCCGCTCCCGCGGACGAGACCCCGGCCGCCGAGGCCGAGGCTCCGGCCGAGGAGTCGACCGAGGTCGAGGCTCCCGTCGAGGAGACCGCTGAGACCGAGGCGCCTGCCGAGGAGGCCGCTGAGACCGAGGCTCCCGCCGAGGACGCCGCGGCCGAGGACACCACCGACGCCGCGCCCGCCGAGGAGAAGTAACTCCCCGCATCCGCTCGACGCCGAGAGGCCCCGCTCACCCCGAGCGGGGCCTCTCGCATCCCCCCACCACCGCCAGGGAGGTGCTCGTAGCTCCAGCTCGCACCTCGGCGCCCCGAAAACTTCTGGGGCGCCGACGCCCTAGCTGGAGCTACGAGCACCCCCCCCACGAGCGGGGCGGGTCAGACGGGGCGGGGGAGGGACTCGTCGGCGACCTCGTCGCGCAGGGGCGGGAGGGCGGCGAGACGCTGCAGCGCCTCGGTGATCGTCGCCGTGAAGATCGTCGCGCCCACGTGCCCGAAGTGCACCTGGTCGCGCGCGAGCTCGCCGAGGTGCGGCTGGATCGCCGTGTACCAATCGGCGAGCTCGACGTTGCGGTACTGCCACGCGAAGGCGGCCAGCTTCTGGTTGACGCCCGGGATCCACCCGCGCGGCGCCTGCGCCGTGACGAGCACGAGCTCGCGCTCGGGGCCGATGACGTCGCGGATGGCGGCGAGCGTCTCGTCGCCGACCGAGCCGTTCGTGCCGAGCGCCACGATGACGACGGGCCGCAGCGCGCCCGCGTCCCGCAGCCCGCGCAGGATGTCGGGCGCCGTCCACATCTGCCGCGACACCGTCGCATCGATCTGGATGCCGGGGTACGCGGCCTGCAGCTCCGGCACCGCCGCGAGCATCACCGAGTCGCCGACGGCCGTGATCTGGTCGCCGCTCAGCTGCGGCGGCGGCGCGCCGGGATCGGGCGTCGCATCCGGGATCGGGGTCTGCGTCGGCGTCGGGGTCTCGCGGATGGCGTCCTGGCCGGCTTGCACCCGCTGCTCGACCTCGCTCGTCTCCGGCTGCATGACCACCGCGGCGGTCGTACCGGCGACCCCGCCGAGGGCGAGCACGAGCACCACGGCGCTCGCGACGGCGGCGAGCCGCGAGCGACGCCAGCCGCCCGCCCACCGCTGCCACGTCGTACGGAAGCCGTCGCGGCGGATGGGCGTCTCCACGAACCGGAAGCTGAGCGCCGCCGCGCCGATCGTGACCACGGTGGCGACCCCGCCGAGCGCCCAGGCGAGACCCGCATCCGTCGTCCACGTCGGAAGCGCGGCGGCGAGCAGCACGAACACCGGCCAGTGCCACAGGTAGATGCCGTAGCTGCGCTCGCCGATCCAGCGCAGCGGCGCGGTGTCGATCGCGCGCGCGAGTGGCGAGGCGGGCACGAGGAACGAGGCGATGAGCACGGCCGTCAGCACGGCCACCGCGAACAGTCCGCCGCGGTAGCTCCAGTCGGCGTCGCCGGGCATGAGCGCCGTCAGCACGAGCAGCCCGGCGAGCGCGACCACGCCCGCGACGCCCAGCCCGCGCCGTGCGCCGCGCGGCCACTCGAGCGCGCGTGTCGGCCACCAGCGGCTCACGACGGCGAGCAGCGCGCCGAGTGTCAGCCCGAAGGCGTGGGTGCCTGTGCCGTAGTACACCGAGGTCGGCGAGCCCGGCACGAGCAGCATCCCCATCGCGACAGCGGATGCGACGGTCGCCACCGCGAGCAGCACCACGCGACCGACACGCGGCATCCGCAGCACGAGAAGCAGCAGCACGAGGGGCCACACCAGGTAGAACTGCTCCTCCACCGCGAGCGACCACAGGTTGCGGAACAGCTCGGGTGCCGTGCCCGCGAAGTAGTCGGACCCCGTGACGATGAAGTACCAGTTGCTCGAGAAGGTGAGCGACGAGACGAGCTGCCCGCCGAGGTCCACGAGCACGTCGCCCCCGACGGCGAGCGCTGCGGTGCTGCACACGAGCAACAGCAGCACGAGCGCCGGCAGCAGGCGGCGGGCGCGGCGCAGCCAGAACGCCCCGAGCCGGATGCCGCCCGTCGAGACGTGCTCGATGAGCAGCAGGCGCGTGATGATGAAGCCCGAGACGACGAAGAAGATGTCGACGCCGAGGTAGCCGCCGATCGCGAACCCCGGCGTCAGGTGGAACAGCAGCACGACGATGACCGCGAGCGCGCGCAGGCCGTCGAGTCCCGCCACGCGCGCGAGCGGACGGGTCGCGGGCGCGTCATCGGGAGCAATCGGGGCAGCGGTCATGGCAACGGCTTCCAGCCTAAACTCGCTTCGTGACCAGCCCGGAAGCCTCCACCCGCATCCGGCTCGACCTCGCCTACGACGGCACCGACTTCACGGGTTGGGCGCGTCAGCCGGGCCTGCGCACCGTGCAGGGGGTGCTCGAGGACGCCCTCGCGACGCTCTTCGGCCGCGCGGGGGTCGAGCCGCCCCGGATCACGGTCGCGGGGCGCACGGATGTCGGCGTGCACGCGACCGGTCAGGTCGCCCACATCGACCTCGCGCCCGAGCAGCTCGCGCAGCTCGAGCGGCGGCCGCGCGGTCGCGGGGCGGGTGCCGCGGGGGTCGCGTCGCTCGCGCGGCGCGTCAACGGCATCGCGGGGCAGGCGGCCGACGTGCAGGTGCTGAGCGCGACCGAGGCCCCCGCGGGATTCGACGCGCGGTTCTCGGCCGTGTGGCGGCGCTACGAGTACCGCATCGCGGACGCTGAGGCGCTCCGCGACCCGCGCACGCGCAGTTTCACGCTGTGGCATCCGGCGTCCCTCGACGCGGACGCGATGGATGCCGCTGCCGCGGGCTTGCTCGGCCTGCACGACTTCGCGGCGTACTGCCGCCCGCGCGAGGGGGCCACGACCATCCGCACACTGCAGGAGTTCGCGTGGCGACGTGATGCTGACGGCGTACTCGTGGCGCACGTGCGCGCCGACGCGTTCTGCCACTCGATGGTGCGGGCCCTCGTCGGGGCGTGCGTCGCGGCGGGGGAGGGCAGGTTCGCGCCGGAACGCGCCGCCGGCATCCGCGACGAGGCGCAGCGGGGCAGCGAGTTCATCGTGATGCCCGCGCACGGACTCACCCTCGTCGAGGTCGGCTACCCGCCGGATGCCGAGCTCGCCTCCCGCGCGGAGCAGACGCGGGCGAAGCGGGTGCTCGGCGGTTTGCCGGATGAGGCTCCGATCGACTAGTCTATTGAGGTTGTCTGCGCGCCGCGCGGGCGACCAGTTGGGCCCTCCACCGTCGGGTTCCGCATCCTTCGGATCGCGGAACGCACACCGGAGCGGGATTCACGAACACCACCGACCAGAATTGAGTCATTCCATGACGCGTACGTTCAGCCCCACGCCGGCGGATGTGAAGCGCGAGTGGGTCGTCATCGACGCCACCGACGTCGTGCTCGGCCGCCTCGCGAGCCACGCCGCCGCCATCCTCCGCGGTAAGCACAAGTCCACCTTCGCTCCTCACATGGACATGGGTGACTTCGTCATCATCGTCAACGCCGAGAAGGTGGCCCTCACCGGCCAGAAGCTCGAGAAGAAGAAGGCCTACCGTCACTCGGGCTACCCGGGCGGCCTCACCGCGACGAGCTACGTCGAGATGCTCGAGAAGCACCCGACGCGTGCCGTCGAGAAGGCCATCCGCGGCATGCTGCCGAAGAACTCGCTGGGCCGTGCCCAGATCAAGAAGCTGAAGGTGTACGCCGGCGCGGAGCACCCGCACGCCGCGCAGCAGCCCAAGCCCTACACCCTCACCCAGGTCGCGCAGTAAGCGCCGAGAGACTTCCAAGGAATACACCCATGGCGAAGATCGAAGACACCGTGTCGACCGAGGCTCTCACCTCGTTCTCGACCGAGACCCCGGCCGACGAGGCCCCCCGCGCCCCGCGTGCCGTGCTCAACGTGCCCGGCGCCGCAGTCGGCCGCCGCAAGGAGGCCATCGCGCAGGTGCGCCTCGTGCCCGGCGGCGGCGAGTTCACCGTGAACGGCCGCACCCTCGAGGACTACTTCCCGAACAAGCTGCACCAGCAGCTCATCAACGACCCGTTCAAGGTGCTCGACCTGCTCGGCTCCTACGACGTCAAGGCCAAGATCACGGGCGGCGGCCCCTCGGGCCAGGCCGGCGCGCTGCGTCTCGCGATCGCCCGTGCGCTCAACGAGATCGACCGCGAGAACAACCGCCCCGCCCTCAAGAAGGCCGGCTTCCTCTCGCGCGACGCCCGCGTCATCGAGCGCAAGAAGGCCGGTCTCAAGAAGGCCCGCAAGGCGTCGCAGTTCTCGAAGCGCTAAGCGCACACCTGGGATTCGCGCATGCCGCGTCTCTTCGGAACGGACGGGGTCCGGGGGCTGGCGAACGGTGAGGTGATCACCGCCGACCTGGCCCTCGGCCTCGCCCAGGCCGCCGCCGTCGTGCTGACCCAGGGTCGGCACGCCGATTCGGTGCGCGGCGAGGGGCGGCACCCCCGTGCCGTCGTCGCGCGCGACCCGCGCGTCTCGGGTGAGTTCATCGCCGCAGCCGTCGCCGCGGGCCTCGCGAGCTCGGGCATCGACGTGCTCGATGCCGGCGTCATCCCGACGCCGGCCGCCGCCTTCCTCGTCGGGGATGTCGACGCCGACTTCGGTGTCATGGTGTCGGCCTCGCACAACCCGGCCCCCGACAACGGCATCAAGTTCTTCGCGCTCGGCGGCGTGAAGCTCCCCGACGAGGTCGAAGACCGCATCGAGGCCGCGCTCGCCCAGCCGAAGCTCGCGCCGACCGGCGCAGGCGTGGGACGCATCCGGCGGTTCGCGGATGCCGAAGACCGCTACCTGCTGCACCTGCTCGGCACGCTCGACGTGCGCCTCGACGGCCTCAAGGTCGTGATCGACGCCGCGCACGGTGCCGCGGCGGGCGTCTCGCCGCAGGTGTTCGCGGATGCGGGCGCGCACGTCACCGTGATCGGCGCCGACCCCGACGGGCTCAACATCAACGACGGCGTCGGGTCGACCCACCTCGAGCGGCTGTGCGAGACGGTGCGGCTCACGGGCGCCGACCTCGGCATCGCGCACGACGGCGACGCCGACCGCTGCCTCGCGGTCGACGCATCCGGCAACGTCATCGACGGCGACCAGATCATGGCGATCCTCGCCGTGTCGCTGCAGCGCCGCGGCCGGCTCACCCACGACACGCTCGCGGTCACCACGATGAGCAACCTCGGGCTGCGCGTCGCGATGGAGCAGCACGGCATCCACATCGTGCAGACCAATGTCGGCGACCGCTACGTGCTCGAGGCCATGAACGAGCACGGTCTCTCGCTGGGTGGCGAGCAGTCGGGCCACATCATCTTCAGCGAGTACGCGACGACCGGCGACGGCGTGCTCACCGGACTGCAGCTCGCGGCCGAGATGGCGCGCACGGGCAAGACGATCGCCGAGTTGGCGTCCGTCATGACGGTGTACCCGCAGGTGCTCGTGAACGTGCGCGGCGTCGACCACCGCGCCCTCGCATCCGATACGGCGATCGCGGATGCCGTGCGTCGCCACGCGGAGGCGCTCGGCGACACGGGGCGTGTGCTGCTGCGTCCTTCGGGCACCGAACCGCTCGTGCGGGTCATGGTGGAGGCGCGCGATGCCGCCGAGGCGCAGCGCATCGCCGACGATCTCGCGGGAATCGTGCGCGAGCGCCTCGCGTTGTCGTAACCGAGTCGTCGCGTCGCGTCACCGCTCCGCCCGCCGGGCCCCTGCTCGATGTCGTGTCGAAAATGCAGGAGTTCCCGGGCGTGTTGCTCGCGTGCGGCCCGGAGGTGCGGCAAGCGGGCGTCGGCACTCCTGCATTTTCGACATGGGGATGCGGGACGAGACGCGAGCGGACGGCGAGAGAGAACGAGAGAAGGGGAGCGGGATGCCGCTGACGGGAGAGTATGCGCCGAGCACGGATGCGTGGGCGCGGAAGCAGGCCGAGGAGTTCGAGGCGTCGCGCGGCGCCGAGGCGAACGAGCTGCGGGGGAAGCCGATCATCGTGCTCACCTCGAAGGGCGCCAAGAGCGGCAAGCTGCGCAAGAACGCCCTGATGCGCGTCGAGCACGAGGGCGTCTACGCCGTCGTGGCGTCGAAGGGCGGCGCGCCGCAGCATCCGTCCTGGTACTTCAACCTCGTCGCGAACCCGCACGTCGAGCTGCAGGACGGCGCGGTGACGCGCGACTACCGGGCGCGGCTCGTCGCGGGCGAGGAGCGCGCGCTGTGGTGGGAGCGGGCCAACGCGGAGTGGCCCGACTACGAGGGCTACCAGGCGAAGACCGAGCGCGAGATCCCGGTGTTCGTGCTGGAGCCGGTGGAGTAGGGCGCGGCACTCGATCCTGACGCGCTGGGAGCGCGGATCTCGATACACCGCGCTAGGGCGCGGCACTCGATCTTGAGAGCCGGGGGAGAGATCTCGATACACCGCGCTGGGGCGCGGCACTCGATCCTGACGCGCTGGGAGCGCGGATCTCGATACACCGCGCTGGGGCGCGGCACTCGATCTTGAGAGCCGGGGGCTCTCAAATCTTGCGGATGAGCACGTTCGAGACCGTGTGGTCGGCCGCCTTGCGCAGCACGAGGGATGCGCGTGCCCGGGTGGGCGCGATGTTCTGTTCGAGGTTGGGCCCGTTGATGCTCTGCCAGATGGAGCGCGCCCGCGCGATCGCGTCCTCTTCGCTGAGGGCCGCGTAGCGGTGGAAGTACGAGCGCGGGTCAGCGAACGCCCCGCGCTGCAGCCGCAGGAAGCGCTCGACGTACCAGCGCTCGATGTCGACGGTGCGTGCGTCGACGTAGACGGTGAAGTCGAACAGGTCGCTCACCGCGAGGCGCGCGCCCGGCGCGGGGGGCTGCAGCACGTTGAGCCCCTCGACGATGAGGATGTCGGGCCGCCGCACGACGATCTCGGCATCCGGCACGATGTCGTAGAACAGGTGCGAGTACACGGGCGCGCGCACCTCCTCGACCCCGCTCTTCACCCGGCTCACGAAGCGCAGCAGTGCGCGGCGGTCGTAGCTCTCGGGGAAGCCCTTGCGCTCCATGAGGCCGCGTCGTTCGAGCTCGGCGTTCGGCAGCAGGAAGCCGTCGGTCGTGACGAGCTCGACGCGGGGCGTGTCGTCCCAGCGGGCGAGCAGCTCGCGCAGCAGGCGCGCGGTCGTCGACTTGCCGACCGCGACCGAGCCCGCGACGCCGATCACGAACGGCGTCGGCTCGTCGGTCTGCTGCAGGAACCCGCGCGTCGAGCGGTGCAGCTCGCGCGCACCCACGGCGTAGAGGTTGAGCAGCCGGCTGAGCGGCATGTACACGTCTGCCACTTCGCGCAGGTCGAGCGCGTCGCCGAGCCCGCGCAGTCGAACGAGTTCCTCTTCGGTGAGCGGATGCGCTGCGCGCGGTGCGAGGGCGGCCCACGCCGCGCGGTCCATCTCGAGGAACGGGGTCGCGTGCGCGTACCGCTCGCCGTTCTCAGCCACCCCCCGAGCGTAGTCTGCCGCAGGCATCTGTCAGGCCGCCCTCATCTAGGATCGTCAGCATGTGCGGAATCGTGGGATACGTGGGCCCGGGCAGCAGCCTCGAGGTGCTCGTCGGTGGCCTCAAGCGGCTCGAGTACCGCGGGTACGACTCCGCAGGCGTCGCGGTGCTGTCACGCAAGGGCGAACTGGGCGCGCGCAAGCGCTCGGGCAAGCTCGGCGTGCTCGTCGATGAGCTCGCCGAGAACCCCATCGACGACGGCGGCACCGGCATCGGCCACACCCGCTGGGCGACGCACGGCGGCCCCACCGACGTGAACGCGCATCCGCACTTCGGCGACGGCGGTCGGCTCGCGCTCATCCACAACGGCATCATCGAGAACTTCTCCGAGCTGAAGGCCGAACTGAGCGCGGCGGGCGAGACGTTCGAGAGCGAGACCGACTCCGAGGTCGCGGCGCTGCTCGTCGGGCGCGCCTATCACGAGACGGGCGACCTGACGGAGGCGATGCGCCGCACCGTGGCGCGGCTCGACGGCGCCTTCACGCTGCTCGCCGTACACCAGGACGCCCCCGGCGTCGTCGTCGGTGCGCGCCGCAGCTCGCCGCTCGTGATCGGGCTGGGCGAGGGCGAGAACTTCCTCGGCTCGGATGTCGCGGCGTTCGTCGAGCACACGCGGCGCGCCATGGAGATCGGCGAGGACCAGATCGTCACCATCCGCCCCGACGGCGTCGAGGTCATCGACTTCGCCGGCGCCCCCGCGGAGGCGAAGGAGTTCGAGGTGGCGTGGGACGCATCCGCCGCCGAGAAGGGCGGCTGGCCGAGCTTCATGAAGAAGGAGATCTCGGAGGAGCCGGATGCCGTAGCCAACACCCTGCGCGGCCGCAGCCACGAGGGTGCCATCACGCTCACCGAGCTCGAGGGGGTCGCCGACGCGCTCGCGGGCGTCAACCGCGTGGTCGTGCTCGGATGCGGCACCGCCGCGTACGCGGGCATGGTGGGCAAGTACGCGATCGAGGCGTGGGCCCGCATCCCTGTCGATGTGGAGCTGTCGCACGAGTTCCGCTACCGCGATCCGGTGGTCGACGAGCACACCCTCGTCGTGTCGGTGAGCCAGTCGGGCGAGACGATGGACACCCTCATGGCCGTGCGGTACGCGCGCGAGGCGGGGGCGCGTACGCTCTCGATCTGCAACACGCAGGGCGCGACGATCCCGCGCGAGTCGGATGCCGTGCTCTACACGCACGCCGGCCCCGAGGTCGCGGTCGCTTCGACGAAGGCGTTCGTGGCCCAGGTGACGGCGCTCTACCTGCTCGGCCTGCACCTCGCGCAGCTGCGCGGCACGCTCGAGCCGGCCGCGATCGCCGCGCAGCTCGCCGAGCTCGAGGCGGTTCCGGCCAAGATCGGGCAGGTCGTGGAGTCGGCGTCGGGCCGCATCGCGGAGCTCGCGCACTGGATGAGCGACACACAGTCGGTGCTGTTCCTCGGCCGCCACGTGGGCTACCCGGTGGCACTCGAGGGGGCCCTCAAGCTCAAGGAGCTCGCCTACATCCACGCCGAGGGCTTCGCCGCGGGCGAGCTCAAGCACGGCCCGATCGCGCTCATCGAGCCGGGGCAGATCGTGTTCGTCGTGGTGCCGAGTCCGAGAGACCCGAACTCGCTGCACAAGAAGGTCGTGTCGAACATCCAGGAGATCCGCGCACGCGGCGCGCGCGTGATCGCGATCGCCGAGCTCGGCGACGTCGCGGTCGTGCCGTTCGCCGACGAGGTCGTGCGCGTGCCGCTCGCCGACCCGTTCTTCGAGCCGCTGCTCTCGGTGGTGCCGCTGCACATCTTCGGCATGGAGCTCGCGACCGCGAAGGGCCTCGACGTCGACCAGCCGCGCAACCTGGCGAAGTCCGTCACGGTGGAGTGACGGTGATCGTCGGACTGGGCGTCGACGTGGTCGACCTGGCCCGGTTCGAACGCGCCGTCTCGCGCACGCCGCGGCTGCGTGAGCGCCTGTTCGCCGAGAGCGAACGCGCCCTGCCGTTGCGCTCGCTCGCGGCCCGCTTCGCCGCGAAGGAGGCGCTCGTGAAGGCGCTCGGCGACGCCGAGGACGTGAACTGGATCGACATGACGATCGCCTCCGACGCCACGGGCAACCCCTCGTTCGTCGTCGCGGGGCCGCTCGCGGCGCTGCTCGAGCGGCGCGGTATCGCGGCGCTGCACGTGTCGATGAGCCACGACGCGGGCGTCGCCGTCGCGACCGTCGTGGCGGAGGCCCGCGGATGACGTCGCCGCGACGCGAGGCACGCATCCGGCTCGAGGCGCTCACGGGCAACGTCGAGGCGCTGCGCCGCGCCGTCGCGCCCGCGCAGCTCATGGCGGTCGTCAAGGCCGACGCCTACGGGCACGGCATGCTGCCCGTGGCCCGCACGGCGACCGAGGCGGGCGCCGACTGGCTCGGCGTCGCCGACCTGGATGAGGCGCTCGCGCTGCGTGAGGCGGGTGTCGCGGCTCCCGTGCTCGCCTGGCTGCATGGCGCCGAGCCCGACTTCCGCGCCGCCGCCGATGCGCACGTCGACGTCGCCGTCTCGACGCGGGCCCAGCTCGAGGCCGCCGCCGAGGCGGGCGCATCCGTGCACCTCAAGTTCGACACGGGGCTCAGCCGCAACGGCTTCGCACTCACCGAGGCGTCGGCCGTGCTCGCCCGCGCGGCCGAGCTCGAGCGTGCCGGGCGTCTGCGCGTGCGGGGGCTCATGAGCCACCTCTCCGGAGCGTCGGAGCGTGACGACGAGGCGCAGCGTGTCGCGTTCGAGGGCGTCTCGGTCGCGGCGCGCGCCGCAGGTCTCGAGCCCGAGCTGCGGCACCTCGCGTCGAGCCTCGCGGGCCTCACGCGCCCCGCGGCGCGGCTCGACCTCGTGCGCGTCGGCATCGCGCTCTACGGACTCGCGCCCGACGCCGCGGTCGACCCCGCTGCGTGGGGTCTGCGGCCCGTCATGCAGCTCGTGAGCGAGGTCGTCGCGGTGCGGCGCGTTCCCGCCGACACGGGCGTCTCCTACGGCTACACCGAGCGCACGCCGCGCGAGACGACGCTCGCCCTCGTGCCCCTCGGCTACGCCGACGGCATCCCGCGGCACGCCTCCGGCCGTGCCGAGGTCGCGATCGGCGGGCGGCGCCACCGCATCGTCGGCCGCATCGCCATGGACCAGTTCATCGTCGATGTCGGGGACGCGCCCGTCGGCGTGGGCGACGAGGTCGTCGTGTGGGGCGACAGCGGCGCGCCGAGTGCCGGGGAGTGGGCGGAGGCTGCCGGCACGATCGGCTACGAGATCGTCACGCGCGTGGGCCCGCGGGTGGCTCGCATCGCCGGATGAGCGTCGTGCTGACCCCCGGGGTCGCGGTGGAGCTCGTGATCCCGGATGCGGATGCCATGGAGGCGCTCGGCGCGCGTCTCGCGGCGGTGCTGCGCGCGGGCGACCTCGTGCTGCTGAACGGGGAGCTGGGGGCCGGCAAGACGACGCTCACCCGTGGGCTCGGGGCGGCGCTCGGCGCGCGCGGCGCCGTGACGAGCCCGACGTTCGTGCTCGCACGCACGCATCCCACCGCATCCGGGGTTCCGCTCGTGCACGTCGACGCGTACCGGCTCGCCTCGGCCGCCGAGGTCGACGACCTCGACCTCGACCTCGCCGGTTCGATCACGGTCGTCGAGTGGGGGGCGGGCAAGCTCGACGGCTCCGTCGACGCGTGGCTCGAACTCGACATCGCGCGTCCGGTCGGGGGCGACCCGGCATCCGACGACGCGCCACGCCACGTGCGCCTCACCCCCCACGGCTCGCGCTGGGAGGGGGTCGCGCTCTGAGCGGGCGGTGGTTTCGAGACGGACGCTTCGCGTCCTCCTCAACCACCTCACTCACAGCACGGCTCAGGTGGTTGAGGAGCCGCGAAGCGGCGTCTCGAAACCACCGACCGCACAGCCCTGAGACATAGGCTGGGTGCCGTGCTGCTCGCGATCGACACCTCGACGGGAACGAGCGTCGCCGTCGTCGGCCGCACCGGCACCCTCGCCGAGCGCACGAGCGCCGACACCCGCGGGCACGCCGAGGTCGTCGGCACCTTCATCAGCGAGGTGCTCGCGGAAGCGGATGTCGCCCCCGCGCAGCTCGAGGGCGTCGCGGTGGGCATGGGGCCCGGTCCGTTCACGGGGCTGCGCGTCGGGATCGCGGCCGCTCGCGTGTTCGCCCTCGCCATCGACCGGCCGGTGCTGCCCGTCGTGTCGCACGACGCCGTCGCCTTCGGTCGCACCGAGCGCGTGCTCGTCGTGACGGATGCGCGCCGCCGCGAGCTCGCCTGGTCGCGCTACGCCTCCCCCACGGCCGACGGCCTCCCCGTGCGCATCGAGGGCCCCGCGCTCACGCCTGTCGCCGACTTCGACACGGTGACCTCCGTCGCCGGTTACGTGCGGATCGACGCCGCCACGATCGACGCGGGCCTGCTCGGCCTGCTCGCGCTCGCCCGCCTGGACGCGGGGCTCGAGCCCGGTCCGAGCGAGCCCGTGTACCTGCGCGCGCCGGATGTGACGCTCTCGACGCCGAAGCGGGTCACGCCGTGAGCTGGGCGCTGCGGCCGGCGCTCGCCTCCGACCTCGACCCGATCGACGCGCTCGAGCAGGCGACGTTCCCGAGCGACGCCTGGTCGCGCGACATGCTCGCGGCCGAGCTCGCCGGTGAGCACACGCACTACCTCGTGGCGGTCGACGACACGGATGCCGTGCTCGGTTACGCGGGGCTCCTCGCGCCCCGGGGCAGCGGCCAGGGCGACATCCAGACGATCGCGGTGGCCGCATCCGCTCGCCGTCGCGGCATCGGCGCGGCGCTGCTCGACGCGCTGCTCGCCGAGGCCCGCGCGCGCGAGGCGACGGAGGTGTTCCTCGAGGTGCGCGCCGACAACCCGGGTGCCGAGGCGCTCTACACGAGCCGCGGTTTCGAGCGCATCGCCCTCCGCCCGGCCTACTACCAGCCCGACGGCGTCGACGCCGTCGTCATGCGGGCGGTGCTCACGTGAGCCGCGTGCCCGCGCCGGCCTTCCCATCTCAAGGAGCCCACCAACCCATCTCAAGGAGGTCGGCATCCGGAACCTGCTCATCCGCCCCGGTGGGCGACATCCGCCACACCGGGTCCTTGAGACGGGTTGCGCGACTCCTTGAGACGGGAGAGAAGGACGGAGGCGGCAACCGTGGGTGAGACGGCAGCACCGCTCGTGCTCGGCATCGAGACGAGCTGCGACGAGACCGGCATCGGCATCGTGCGCGGCACCGAGCTGCTCGCGAACGTCATCGCGAGCTCGATGGACGAGCACGCCCGCTACGGCGGCGTCGTGCCCGAGATCGCCGCCCGCGCCCACCTCGAGGCGCTCACCCCCACGATCGAGCAGGCGCTGCGCGACGCGGATGTGACCCTCGCCGAGATCGACGCCGTCGCCGTGACGAGCGGGCCGGGTCTCGCGGGCGCCCTCATGGTCGGGGTGGGCGCCGCGAAGGCGCTCGCGCTCGCGACCGGCAAGCCCTTCTACGCCGTCAACCACCTCGTGGGCCACGTCGGCGCCGACCTGCTGAACCACGCGCCGCTCGTCGGCGAGGGTGAGCTCGAGCTGCCGACGATCGCCCTGCTCGTCTCGGGCGGCCACACCTCGCTGCTGCTCGTGCGCGACCTCACGGGTGATGTCGAACTGCTCGGCGAGACGATCGACGACGCCGCGGGGGAGGCCTTCGACAAGGTGGCCCGGCTGCTCGGGCTGCCCTACCCGGGCGGGCCCGAGATCGACCGGGCGGCCGCCGACGGAGACGCGCACGCCATCCGCTTTCCGCGCGGTCTCACCAACCCGAAGGATCTCGACCGCCACCGCTACGACTTCTCGTTCTCGGGCCTCAAGACGGCCGTCGCGCGCCACGTCGAGGCGGCACGCGAGGCCGGCGGTGCGCTTCCGGTCGCCGACATCGCCGCGAGCTTCCGCGAGGCCGTCGTCGACGTGCTGCTCACGAAGGCGCTCGCCGCGTGCCGCGACCTGGGCGTGCCGCGGCTGCTGCTCGGCGGCGGCGTGATCGCCAACCGCCGGCTGCGGGATGCCGCCGTCGAACGGTGCGCGGATACCGGGGTCGCCCTGCGCATCCCGCCCCTGTCGCTGTGCACCGACAACGGCGCCATGATCGCCTCGCTCGCGGCGCAGCTCATCGCGGCGGGGCATCCGCCGTCGGGCCTCGACGTCGGCGCCGACTCCACGCTTCCCGTGACGGTCATCCAGGCGTAGGGCACGGCGCGTCCGCCACGGGACGGATGCGGATGCCGTCCGCCCCGAACAGGCGGGTTGCCGGTGCGGGTCGGCGGCTGCCAGCATGACGGGGACACCGAGGAGAACCATGTCGGACACCGCGAACGAGGGCGAGCTGGGCGAGAACTACGTCGCGCCCACCGACTACACCCCGCCGCCGCCCTACGTCGCACCCGATCCGTATGCGGGGCAGAACCCGTATGCGGGTCAGAACCCGTATGTCGCGCCGAACCCGTACGCGGCGTCGCCGTATGCGGCGCAGGCCCCCTACACCGCGCAGGCCCCCTACGCGGCGCAGGCGCCGTACGCGGGGCAGGCGCCGTACGCGGGGCAGGCTCCGTATACGGCGCAGACGCCGTACGCCGGCCCCGCTGCGCCGCCCGCCGCATCCGCGGGGCAGGTACCCGCCTACCAGGCGACGCCGACCGCACCCCCGCCGGCCGTGCTCACGCCCTACACGACGGCCGGCCAGGCGTACGTCTACGGGCCCCGCACCAACTCGCTCGCGATCGCGTCGCTCATCGTGTCGCTCGGCGCGCTGCTCGTGGGCTTCCTCGCCTCGATCGTCGGGGTCGTGCTCGGCCACATCGCCCTGCGCCAGATCGCCCAGCGCGGCGAGGCCGGTCGCGGCTTGGCGCTCGGCGGGCTCATCACGGGGTACGTGCTCGGCGGTCTCATGCTGCTCGCGTTCATCGCGTACATCGCGCTCATCGTGTCGCTGTTCTCGACGACCGAGTTCACCACCACGGGCTACTGAACCGCATCCGTATGCGTTGACAGCCCTCCGGGGCGCTGGGAGCATGGACGCGTCCGACCGTCGAAGGAGCCCTTCATGTCCGATCCCACCACCCCTGCCCCGGCCGAGGAGCCCACCGCCGCGGGGGACACCTCCGCCGTCCAGCCGCCCGCTGCTGCGCCTGCCGCCCCGGCTGCGCCTGCCGCCCCGGCTGCGCCTGCCGCGCCCGCTGCGCCTGCTGCACCCGCCGCGAACCCGTATGCGGCATCCGCCGCGACTCCCGGCTACGCGCCCGCGGCACCCGTCAAGCAGACGCTGAGCCTCGTCTCGTTCATCATCGGCATCATCAGCGTGCTGCTCTCGTTCGCGTGGGGCATCGGGTTCATCCCCGGCATCGTCGCCGTCATCCTCGGCTTCCAGGGCAAGAAGAAGGAGCCGGCGGCGCCGAAGTGGATGTCGCTCACGGGCATCATCACCGGCTTCGTCGCGATCGCCATCGGTCTCATCGTGGGCATCCTCACGGTCGTGGGACTGATCCTGTACTTCGCGGCGCTGTCGTCGATCGGGTACAACTACTGACGACGACCGGCTGACGGCGTACGGGGCGGGGTGCACGGCATCCCGCCCCGTCGTCGTCTTCGGGCGTCGTCGTCTTCGGGCGTCGCCGGTTCGGGCGTCGTCGTCTTCGGTTCCGCCGGGTCAGGCGGCGACGCGGTCGACGAGCAGGGCGGTGCGCCGTCCCGCCACGCGCGTCAGCACGAGCGTGGCCGACTCGGAGCCGCGCAGGGCGAGCCGCGTGCGCAGCGTCGCGGGGTCGACGTCGACCCCCCGCTTCTTGATCTCGAGCCTGCCGATGCCGCGCTCGCGCAGCGCCGCCTTGAGGCGCCGCTCGTCGAACGGCAGCTCCTCGCGCACGCGGAACACCTGGCCGAAGCTCGAGGGGGCGGGTGCGGTCGCACCGGATGCCGTGCCGGGTTCGGCGTCGCACGTGATCCAGGCGATCGTGGCGTCGAGCATCCGCCCCTCGACGCGTCGCGCGAGGTCGCCGATGAGGCGGGCGCGGATGACGGCGCCGTCCGGTTCGAGCAGGTACTCGCCGAGTGCGCCGACCTCGGCGTCGTCGGCGGGACCGGGGGCGGTGAGCTCGACCGTGCCCGCGGCGGTGAGCAGCAGCGCCGCCCGCCCGACGCCCTCGCGGGCGAGCGCGCCCGTCCACACCACGAGCTCGACGACCTCGCGATCCACCGACACCCACTGCGCCTCGACGCCCTCGGGCAGCAGCGCGTGGTCGAGCGCCGGGCCGAGCTTGATGCCCGCCGGGCGCTCCGCGGCGCGCGCGAACACGGCGTCGAGCGGCGGCGACCAGTCGGCGGGGTCGGCGTGGCGGCGACCGCCCGCGCGACGTGCGGGGTCGAACCAGAGGGCGTCGACATCCGCGGGTTCCGCCTCGAGCGCGTCGCCGTCGACGACGCGCGCCTCGGGGAAGGGGGCGAGGTTGTAGGCGGCGATCGCGGCCGTCACGTCGTCGCGCTCGACCGCGACGACGCGCAGTCCGAGGCTCGCGAAGGCGAGGGAGTCGGCGCCGATACCGCAGCCGAGGTCGGCGACGGATGCCATGCCCGCGCGCGCGAAGCGCCCCGCGTGCTGCGCCGCCACCTGCAGTCGGGTCGCCTGCTCGAGCCCGTCGGGGGTGAACAGCATCCGATCGGCGAACTCGTGGAAGCGGGCCCGCGCGCGCGTGCGGAGCCGCGCCTGGGTGAGCACGGCGGCGACGAGCTCGGGCGCACGACCCGCGGCCCGCAGCCGCGAGACGAGACGCACGACGTCCGCATCCGCCTCGATCGGCCCCATCTCGTCGAGAAGCCGCAACCCCTCCGGCGTCAGCAGCGCGCGCAGCTCTTCGGGCGTCATCCCCTCACGCTAGTTGCCAAACGCTACAGCGTTGTGCCCCGGGCGCCCGCGATGACTGCCGCGCGAGGGCAAGCGCTACAGCGTTTGGCAGCCACCCCACAGCAACGAACTGGCAGTCGGATTGAATGAGTGCTAACTCACGCCCTATAGTTGTTCTGGCACTCTCGAAGTGAGTGTGCCAAACCCTGAGTCTTCAGAAAGAGGTCACACGTGTCGGTCTCCATCAAGCCGCTCGAGGATCGCATCGTCATCAAGCAGGTCGAAGCCGAGCAGGTCACCGCGTCGGGTCTGGTCATCCCGGACACCGCCAAGGAGAAGCCGCAGGAGGGCGAGGTCATCGCCGTGGGTCCCGGCCGCATCGACGACAACGGCAACCGCGTGCCGCTCGACGTCGCCGTCGGCGACAAGGTGCTCTACTCCAAGTACGGCGGCACCGAGGTGAAGTTCGGCGGCGAGGAGTTCCTCGTGCTGTCGGCTCGCGACGTGCTGGCGGTCGTCGTCCGCTGATCCGTGCAGCGGATGCCGCTTCCGCGACATCCTGCCGAAAGGCCCCGTGGTTCCGCCACGGGGCCTTTCGCGTGCTCCAGCGTCGCTCCACGGCCACTAGCCTCGAGTGATGAGCGCCGAGCCGATCGCACGCCGTGCCGGCGGCACCGGGCTCGTCTTCGCGATCGCCGCCTACGGACTGTGGGGCTTCCTGCCCGCCTACTTCCTCCTGCTCGAGCCCTCGAGCGCGTGGGAGGTCGTGGCCTTCCGCGTTCTCATGTCGCTCGCGTTCTGCGCCGTGCTGCTCACGGTGACCCGCGGTTGGCGCGGCTTCCTGGGCCTGTCGCGCCAACCGCGCGTGCTGTTCACGATGGCGCTCGCGGGCGCCCTCATCTACGTCAACTGGCAGGTGTTCGTCATCGCGACCCTGTCGGGGCACGTCGTGGAGGCCTCGCTCGGATACTTCATCAACCCCGTCGTCACGGTCGCCCTCGGCGTCGTGCTGCTTCGCGAGCGTCTGCGCCCGCTGCAGTGGACCGCCGTGGGGGTGTCGCTCGTGGCGATCCTCGTGATCGCGATCGGTTACGGCGCCTTCCCCTGGATTGCCCTCGCGCTCGCCGCATCCTTCGGCTTCTACAGTTTCATCAAGAAGCGCGTCGGCGCCCAGGTCGACGCGGTCTCGGGGCTCACGCTCGAGACCGCCTGGCTCACCCCCGTGGCGATCGTGCAGCTCGTGATCACGGGCGCGATGGTCGGCGTGGCGTTCGGCTCCGCGGGTCCCGTGCACGTCGTGCTCATGATCGTGAGCGGCGTCGTCACGGCCGTGCCGCTGCTGCTGTTCGCGGGCGCGGCACGACGGCTGCCGCTCGTCGCGCTCGGCCTCACGCAGTACCTCACGCCCGTGCTGCAGTTCCTCATCGGCGTGTTCCTGCTCGACGAGCCGATGCCCACCGGACGCTGGATCGGGTTCTGCCTCGTGTGGCTCGCGCTCGTGCTGCTCACGATCGACATGATCCGGGCTGCCCGCGCAGGTCGCCGCGCCTCCCTTCCCGTGGCGTGAGGCCGCGATAGGGTCGCGGCGTGCCACGCCGACGCCGTCCCGCCCTGCTGACCGCGGCATCCGCTCTCGCCCTCGCGGCGGTGCTCGCGGGCTGCACCGAGGCCCCGATGCCCGTGCCCACGCCGACTCCCGAGAAGACGGTCGCCCCGAGCGGCGACGGCGTGCTGCGCATCGGCACCCTCTTCCCCACGACGGGCGCCACCTCGTTCCTGGGGGCCGCGCAGGTCGCGGGCGTGAACGCCGCCATCCGCGAGATCAACGCCGCGGGCGGATTCGAGGGCGCCCCGGTCGAGGTCGTCAACCGCGACTCGGGCGACGCGACGACCGAGAAGGGCGAGGAGTCGTTCGCCGCGCTCGTCGAGAAGGGCGTCGACGTCGTGATCGGCCCGAGCTCGTCGGTGCTCGCCGAGCGTCTGCTGCCGCTCGCGATCGAGGCGGGCATCCCGCTCATCTCGCCGGCTGCGACCTACCCCGGGGTGGGAGCGGATGCGGATGGGTTCTTCGCGCGCACGATCCCGGCCTACCCGCTGCAGGGGGTCGCCCTCGGCGAACTGCTCGGCGAGCAGAAGGCGAGCGAGGTCGCGCTCGTGGTGGGCGCCGACGACGTCTCGAGTTCGCTCACGGCTCCGCTCATCGATGCGCTCGCCGAGGCGGAGGGCGAGCTCGTCGTCACCGCGACCGTCACGAACGCCTCGGGCGTCGCATCCGCCGTCTCGAAGGTCACGAAGGCGAAGCCGGATGCCGTGGTGCTCGCAACCCCCGACAACGGCGACGTCACGAAGGCGCTCATCACCGAGCTCGTCAAGGCCGGCTACGGGGGCGACAAGCTGTGGCTCACGAGCCAGAACCTCGCCGACTACTCGCAGGCGCTGCCCGCAGGCACCCTGACAGACGCGCACGGCATCCTCGAGGGCGGCCGGCCTGACGACGCCTTCGTCGCGAAGCTCAAGGTCGAAGACCCGGGCCTGGGTGATGTGCGCTACGCGGCCGAGGCTTACGACGCGACCGTCATCGCGACGCTCGCCGCGATGCTCGCCCGTGACGACGGCGGCGCGTCGATCGCGTGGAAGCTCTCGGCTGTGACGCGCGAGGGCATCCGCTGCACGAGCTTCGGGGAGTGCGCAGACGTGCTCAGCACCGAGCCCGACATCGCCTACGAGGGCGTCGTCGGCCCGCTGCGGCTCGACGCCGCAGGCGACCCCACGCGGGCGCGGTACGACGTGTTCACGTACAGCGCCGAGAACAAGGCCGCGCGTACGTCGACAACCGGCGGCTGACCTCGGGTGATATTCGCGGGGCGGCATCCGGATGCGGTTGCCGACCCCCGAGAAATGTAACGATTCGGTCGCTTTACCGACCGTTAACACATCGCAACACCGGCGACACGTGACGGCAAGTAAGTTTGAGCAACCGGGGAGGCCGACAGGCCCCCCACGAAATCTACAAGGAGCACAATGAGCGTCTTCACACGTTCACGCGGCGCGAAGATCATGGGCGCTGTCGCCCTGGTCAGCGCGAGCGCACTCGTCCTCGCCGGCTGTTCGAACGACGGCGGCACCGAACCCGACGCAGAGGGCGACGCCTTCAGCTTCCCGATCGACTGCGAAGCGGCCTCGCCCGCGTCGTACACCCCGAGCTACTCGTCGACGTCGACGGGTCCCGCGAGCGGTCTGACCTACAAGATCGGAACGGCGCTTCCCTCGACCGGTAACCTCGCGTTCCTCGGACCGCCCGAGATCGCCGCCACCGAGTACGCGGCCTCGGTCGTCAACGAGGCCAACAAGGGCATCACGATCGACCTCATCCAGGGCGACTCGGGTGACACCGACAACAAGGCGTACGAGACCGAGGTTCCGCGCGTCCTCGGCGAGGGCGCCACGGCCGTCGTCGGCGCCGCGTCCTCGGGTGTCTCGCTGCAGTTCATCGACCAGGTGATCGCGGCCAACGCCGTCATGTTCTCGCCCGCGAACACCTCGGCGGCCTTCACCGGCTACGAGGACAACGGCCTGTACTGGCGCACCGCCCCCTCCGACGTGCTGCAGGGCGAGGTGCTCGGCAACCTGATCGCGGGTGACGGCGCCGAGACCCTCGGCATGCTCATCCTCAACGACTCCTACGGAACGGGCCTCGCCTGCTTCGCGAAGGACGCGTTCGAGGCCGCGGGCGGTTCGGTCGTCTCGGCTGCGCTCTACAACACCGGCGACACGAACTTCTCGTCGCAGGTGGCCGACGTGCTCGCCGCCGACCCCGACGCGATCGCCCTGATCACCTTCGAAGAGGTCAAGACGATCATCCCCGAGCTCCTCGGAGCCGACTTCCCCGCCGACAAGATGTACCTCGTCGACGGCAACCTGGCGAACTTCGGCGACGAGTTCGAGCCGGGCACGGTCGAGGGCGCGAAGGGCACCTACCCGGCGGTCGACCCCGAGTCGATCGCGACGTTCCGTGACAACCTCCAGGCCTACTGGACGGGTGCCGGCAACGAGGCGCTCGTGGACTTCACCTACGGTCCCGAGTCGTTCGACGCCGTGATCCTGCTCGCCCTGGCGGCCCTCGAGGCCGGTTCGACGGCCGGCCCCGACGTCGCGGCGCACCTGCAGCAGGTGTCCGGCGGCTCCGGTGACGGCACGAAGTGCACGAGCTACGCGGAGTGCGCGGACATCATCGTCGGAGGCGGCGTCGCCGACTACGACGGCGTGTCCGGTCCCATCACGTTCAACGAGGTCGGCGACCCGACGGAGGCCACGATCGGTGTCTTCCAGTACGGGAGCGACAACAACTACTCGTTCCTGAACCTGGGCTGACCCGCACAGCACAGAAGCGGCCCCGGTCTTCGGACCGGGGCCGCTTCGTTTGCCAGTTGTTGTCGCCTCAGCGCGCGCGAGGCGACAACAACTGGCAAGTCAGCCGTCCGGTGTCCACCCGCGGCGGATGAGGGCGTCGCGCAGGAGGGCGACTCCCTGCCCGGGGCGCTGGCGGATCTGCACGCCGGTGAGACGGACCGTCTCGTACCCCTCGGCCGCGTAGGCTGCATGCTTCTCGATGTCGCGTGCCCACTGGCGACGATCGGTGCGGTGGTGGTCGCCTTCGACCTCGATCAGCACCCGGTATCTGGGATACCGGCCGTCGGCGATGCCGAGAAGGCGTCCGTGCCGGTTGCGGATCTCCACATCGAGCTCTGGCTCGGGGAGACCCGCGTCGATGGCATCGAGACGCATGTCGGTCTCGAGCGGCGACATCGCGCCGACCCGGATGCGCGAGAGCGCCGCCCGAAGGCGCACCGCGCCCGGACGGCGTCCAACCTCGAGGGCGGCGCGGAGTTCATCGAGAGTCGCGAGGCGAAGCTCGGGCCGGGAGCTTCCCCACTCGTCACGTGGAACGCGCACGATCGCGTCGCCCAGCTGCACGAGTTCCCTTTCGCTCAACTCGGTTCCGAGCATCGCCCACACGGAGGCGGGGCTCGCGACTCGAAGCCCGTCGATCGTGCGCAGACTCGCGTAGCCCGGGCTCAGGGTGCGTGCGTGCACGCCGCGCACCCGCGGTGCGCGGTGCGGCGCGAGCACGGCGACGTCGAGTTCGGGGCCGGGCGCCACGGGCAGGCCATGGAGGATCGCGGCGGTGCGCCCGGCGAAGAACGCATGACTCGGCATGATGACCGCGTAGGAACGTGCGTCCCACCAAGTTCGCGATTGCGTGAGACGATCGCGAGCGAGCGGTGCGGCATCCGGTGCCTGCTGCGCGGGATGCCCCGCGACGCGACGGCGTGCGCCGCGATGGGGTGCCTCGAGGTCGAGTGCTCGCATGCGCCGTGCACTCATCCCCGCGCCGAGCGCCTCCGCGTACGAGAACGCGTCATCGAGCGCGGGGGGCAGAGCGGCCGGCGGGACAGGCATTCCCCATGGCATCACACGACCCGCGCCGCTTCAGCCGCTCGACACAGCATCCGGATTTCGCTCTGCCGGCCTCTCCCTGTGCAGGAGCAGACATGCGCGCTTCAGTTGCCAGTTGTTGTCGCCTCAACGCGCGGGAGGCGACAACAACTGGCAACTGAGCGGGCCGCTCAGGTGCCGAGGGTGCCGAGGTAGAGGCCGATGACGTTCGGGTCCTCGAGCAGCTCGCGACCGGTGCCCGTGTAGGCGTCGCGCCCCTGGTCGAGCACGTAGCCGCGGTCGCAGATCTGCAGGCAGCGACGCGCGTTCTGCTCGACCATGATCGTCGTGACGCCCGCCTTGTTGATCTCGGAGACGCGGATGAAGGCCTCGTCCTGGCGAGACGGCGAGAGTCCCGCAGAGGGCTCGTCGAGCAGCAGCACGTGCGGGTCCATCATGAGGGCGCGGCCCATGGCCACCATCTGGCGCTCGCCGCCCGAGAGGGAGCCCGCCCGCTGCTGCAGGCGCTTGCCCAGGTCGGGGAAGATCGAGGTGACGAAGTCGATGCGCTCGGCGACGAGCTTCGGCCGCTGGTAGGCGCCCATCTGCAGGTTCTCGGCGATTGACAGGCTCGGGAACACGTTGTTGGTCTGCGGCACGAAGCCGACGCCCTTCGCGACGAGCTTGTTCGCCCGCAGGCCCGTGATCTCCTCCCCGTTGAGCAGCACCCGGCCGGAGCGGATCTTCACCTGGCCGAAGATCGCCTTGAGCATCGTCGACTTGCCGGCGCCGTTGGGGCCGATGATGCCGATGAGCTCGCCCTTGGCGGCCGTGAGGCTCGCACCGTTGAGGATGTTGACGCCCGGCAAGTAGCCCGCGACGACGTCGTCGAGCTGCACGACGTAGTCGCCGGGAGCGGGCGCCGTCGCGGTCGCTGCCGCCGGCTGGGTGTCGCTCATCGCACGTCCTCCTCGTTGCGGGTCTCGGCATCCGCTTCGATCGCGGCGTCGACGTCGTGCGCCTCTTCGGCGAGCTCGCGCCCCTCGGCGCTCAGCTCGCCGCCGTGACGGCCCGTGACGACGCCGAGGTCGACGTCCTGGTGCGCGCCGAGGTAGGCGTCGATCACCGCCTGCTCTTTCATGACCGACTCGGGCGGACCCTCGGCCACGACGCGGCCCTCGGCCATCACCACGACCCAGTCGGCGATGTGGCGCACCATGTGCATGTCGTGCTCGACGAACACGACCGTCATGCCGAGATCCTTGAGGTCGAGGATGTGGTCGAGCAGCGACTGCGTGAGCGCCGGGTTGACGCCCGCCATCGGCTCGTCGAGCATGACGAGCTGCGGGTCGCTCATGAGGGCGCGCGCCATCTCGAGCAGCTTGCGCTGCCCGCCCGAGAGCGACGCCGCGAAGTCCTTCTCCTTGGCGTCGAGCTTGAAGCGCACGAGCAGCTCGCGCGCCTTCGCCTCGATCTCGGCCTCCTGCTTGCGCCACAGGAAGGGCAGCATCCCGGCGAAGATGCGCTCCCCGGTCTGCTGCGTCGCGCCGAGCTTCATGTTCTCGAGCACGGTGAGGAGGCCGAGCGACTTGGTGAGCTGGAAGGTGCGCACCTGGCCCATGCGCGCCGTCTTGTAGGCCGGGATGCCGGAGAGCGCCGTGCCGTCGAACGACCACGTGCCGGCGTTGGGCTTGTCGAAGCCCGTCAGCAGGTTGAAGAGCGTGGTTTTGCCTGCGCCGTTCGGCCCGATGAGGGCCGTGATGGCGTTGCGGGGGATCTCGAGGTGCTCGACGTCGACGGCGGTGAGGCCGCCGAAGACGCGGCGCACGCCGTCGATCACGATGATGGGGTCGACCTTGGCGACGCCCGGGCGGATGTCGCCCGAGTGCAGACCCGTCGTCTTGGGTCGGGGGGTCGGGGGCACGACGTCAGCGGACAAAGGTCAGCTCCTTCTTGTTCCCGAGGATGCCTTGCGGGCGGAAGATGACCAGCAGCATGAGGGCCGCACCCACGAGCACGAACACGAGCATCTGGCTCTGCTGCGTGGTGAGGAACGGCAGCCAGCCGATCTGCACGAGCGCAGGCAGCAGGTTCGACAGGAACGCGCGCACCACCCAGAACAGCACGGCGCCCAGCACGGGGCCGAAGATCGTCGCGGCGCCGCCGAGCAGCAGGGCGGTCCACACGAAGAAGGTCTGCGAGGTCACGTAGACGTTCGGGTTGACGTTCGTGCCGAGCGCCGTCACGATGCCGCCGGCCGCGATGATGACGCCGCCCACGATGAGCGCCTGCATCTTGAACGCGAAGACGTTCTTGCCGAGCGAGCGCACCGCATCCTCGTCTTCCCGGATGCCGCGGATGACGCGACCCCACGGGCTGCGCATGAGCATCCAGACGAGCAGCACGGAGATCGCGATGACGACGACCCCGACGATGATCACCCACCACTGGTCGGACTGGTAGGTCCACGGCCCCCAGCCCCACTTGCCGGGAGGCAGCGGGTTGCTGTCGCGGAAGCCGTTCTGGAACCCGGAGAGCCCGTCGGCCGAGCCCGTGACGGTGCGGTAGGTCGAGGTGAGGAAGAGGAGGCGCACGACCTCGGCGGCCGCGATTGTCACGATCGCGAGGTAGTCACCGCGCAGCCGCAGCGTCGGGATGCCGAGCACGAGCGCGAAGAGCACGGCGGCGACGAGGCCGATGAGGGCCGCGATCGGCCACGGGATGCCGAAGGTGAGGATCGAGATCGCGAAACCGTAGGCGCCGATCGCCATGAAGCCCGCGACACCCATGTTGAGCAGGCCGGCGAAGCCGAAGTGCACCGAGAGACCGATCGCCGCGAGCACGTAGCCGAGCGTCGCCGGCGCGAGGATCTGCGCAGCGGTGAGGGACAGGATCTGCAGGAAATCCATCGTCGTTATCCGATTCTCTCTTTACGTCCGAGAATGCCTTGCGGGCGGAACAGCAGCACCACGATGAGCACGACGAGCGCACCGACGTATTTGAGGTCCGACGAGATCCACAGCGTCGAGAGCTCCACGAGCAGGCCCACGATGATCGAGCCGACGAGCGCGCCGAAGGCCGTGCCGAGACCGCCGAGCGTGATCGCGGCGAACATCAGCAGCAGGATGCTCGTTCCCATGTCCCACTTGATACCGGGGCGGAAGTAGGCCCACAGCACGCCGGAGAGGCCGGCGAGCGCGGCGGCGATGATCCATACGATGCGCACCACGGCATCCACGTCGATGCCGCTCGCGGAGGCGAGCGAGGGGTTGTCGGAGACGGCGCGCGTCGCGCGCCCGATGCGGGTGCGCATGAGCCACCACGCGAACACGAGGATCACGACGATCGAGATGCCCATGCTCGTGACGTCGGTGACGCTCAGACGGATGGGGCCGAGACCCGGGATCGTGTCGGCCACGGCGCCCGGCAGCTGCTGCGTGCGGCCGCCGATGAACATCTGGATGATGTAGCGCAGGGCGAGCGAGAGACCGATCGAGACGATCATCACCTGCACGAGACCGAGGCCTTTTCGTCTGAGCGGTCTCCAGATGCCCGCATCCATCCCGAGCCCGAAGAGTGCCGAGACGATGACGGCGAAGGGGATCGCGATGAAGATCGGCATGACACCGGATGCGAGCAGGGCCACGAGGGCGCCGAAGGTCACCATCTCGCCGTGTGCGAAGTTGGCCAGCCCCGTCGTGCCGTAGACGAGCGTCGCGCCGATCGCGGCGAGCGCGAGCATGAGGCCGAAGTTGAGGCCGTTGACGGCGCGGGAGAGGAACTGCTCCCAGAAGCCGACGGTGTCGCGCTCGGCCGCCCCGAGGGTGAAGTTGCGCGTCACGGTGCTCGTGGCGCCGAACTCCGCCTCGGTCGTGAACTCGAAGCCCTCGGGCACCTCGACGCCGGCGGGCAGGCTCGACTCGACGAGCTCGACTGTCCAGACGCCGTCCTTGCTCGGCACCGGCACGCGCCAGGTGCCCTTCGCATCCGTCGTGTCTTCGCCCTCGAAACCTCCGTCGCCCGTGACGCGCACGGTGGCGCCCTCGACGGGCTCGCCGCCGGTGCGCACGTTGCCCGCGATCGCCTGGGGGTAGTCCTCGGTGCGCGTGCCGCTGTCGGCGGCCGCCGGACCCGCGATCCCCAGGAGCAGCGCCCCGCCGAATGCGCCGGCGAGCAGCGCCACGAGGGCGCGCCTGCGACGGATGTCCGTGTGCGATTTCCGGGTGATCGCCACCGGCACCTCCTGTGTGGTCGGTCGCCGCCGCGGAGCCCGGAGGCGGCCACGTCGACGCCTGAACGTCGTCAGCGGATGATGCCTTCGGGTCTCGAACGCATCATCGCGTTCGAACAGTATGGACGTGTCATGGGCATCCGTCCAACGCGAGGCGCCGCCGGAATGTCATCGCGGCCGAACCGTTAAGATGGATTACCGGTCTTCGACGACGCAGCCGGGCTCACCTCATCGCGACCTCAGGGGACACCATGGACCAGCCCGATCCGTTCGGTTTCGTCGGACTCACCTACGACGACGTCATGCTGCTGCCGGGGCATACCGACGTCATCCCGAGCGAGGCCGACACGTCCTCGCGACTGACGCGTCGCATCCGGGTCAGCGCGCCTCTGCTCTCGAGCGCGATGGACACCGTGACCGAGTCGCGCATGGCGATCGCGATGGCACGCCAGGGCGGCATCGGCATCCTGCACCGCAACCTCTCGATCGAGGATCAGGCGACGCACGTCGACAAGGTCAAGCGCTCGGAGTCGGGCATGATCACCAACCCGGTCACGACGACGCCGGATGCCACGGTCGCCGAGGTCGACGCGCTGTGCGGGCAGTTCCGGGTTTCGGGGCTGCCGGTCGTCGAGGGCGACGGGCGGCTCGTCGGCATCATCACCAACCGCGACATGCGCTTCGTCTCGCCGTTCGAGAAGTCGACGACGCTCGTGCGCGACGTCATGACGAAGGCGCCGCTCATCACGGCGCGCGAGGGCATCGACCCGGATGAGGCGGTCGCGATCTTCGCGCAGCACAAGATCGAGAAGCTGCCTCTCGTCGACGAGGAGGGCCGCCTGCGGGGTCTCATCACGGTGAAGGACTTCGACAAGAGCGAGAAGTACCCCAACGCGACGAAGGACGACGAGGGCCGCCTGCGGGTGGGCGCCGCGATCGGCTTCTTCGGCGACGCGTGGGAACGCGCGGGCGCGCTGCGGGATGCCGGGGTCGACGTGATCGTCGTCGACACCGCGAACGGCGACTCGGCCGGTGTGCTCGACATCATCCGTCGCTTGAAGGGCGACTCCGCGTTCGCGGGCATCGACATCATCGGCGGCAACGTCGCCACCCGCTCGGGAGCCCAGGCGCTCGTCGAGGCGGGCGCGGATGCCGTGAAGGTCGGCGTGGGACCGGGCTCGATCTGCACGACCCGCGTCGTGGCGGGCGTGGGGGTGCCCCAGGTCACGGCCGTCTACGAGGCCTCGCTCGCGGCCCGCGAGCACGGCATCCCGGTGATCGCCGACGGGGGCCTGCAGTACTCGGGCGACATTGCGAAGGCGCTCGTCGCGGGCGCCGACACGGTCATGCTCGGCTCCCTGCTCGCGGGCACCGACGAGTCGCCGGGGGAGCTCGTCTACGTGGGCGGCAAGCAGTTCAAGAACTACCGCGGCATGGGTTCGCTCGGCGCGCTGTCGGACCGCGGCAAGAAGACGTCGTACTCGCGCGACCGCTACTTCCAGGCGGACGTGCCCTCGGATGCGCAGCTGATCCCGGAGGGCATCGAGGGCCGCGTGGCCTACCGCGGCTCGCTCGGGGCCGTCGTGTACCAGCTCGTCGGCGGGCTGAGGCAGTCGATGTTCTACGTGGGCGCGCGCACGATCGAGGAGCTCAAGGCCCGGGGTCGCTTCGTGCGCATCACCCCCGCCGGTCTCAAGGAGTCGCACCCCCACGACATCCAGATGGTCGTGGAGGCCCCGAACTACACCCGCTGACCCGCGCTCGCCACGCCCCGCCCTCGGGGGTGTGGTGCTCGTAGCTCCAGCTACGGCGTCGGCGCCCCGGAAGCTTTCGGGGCGGCGAGTCGTCTTCTGGGGCGCCGAGCGGGCATCCGGGTGGGTGAGCGCTGGTCGTCCACAGGGCGCCGGAGGCCGCGACCATCCACATTTCCCCTGCTCCGCCGAGGTCGGCCGTGACGGATGCGTCAGGGTCGCTGCATGAACCACCGCGCCTTCGCCCGAGATGGGCTCATCTTCGCCGACGAGGTCAGGGCTGCCGGCATGAGCCTGCTGGCTCTCCAACGCGCCACCCGCCGCGGCGAGTTCCACCGCGTGCGGCGCGGTGTCTACTGCCCACGGGAGGTCTGGGACGCAGCCGATGACCGCGCCCGACACATCCTGCGCATGCGCGCCGTCGCCCACGACGCAGACGGCGACATCGTCTTCGCCGGGCTCTCGGCCGCCGCGCTGTGGAACATGCCGATCGAGGGGCGGTTCCCCGACGAGGTGACCGTGATCCATTCGCCGCGAAGCGGAGGCAAGTCCGAGCCGGGTGTGCGGCGCACCGCGGTGGGCGGTCGCGATGTCGACAGCGTCGAGCGCTCCGGCCTGCAGGTGACCACTCTCGCGCGAACGGCGGTCGATGTCGCCCGTGCCTCGAACTTCCCCGCGGCGGTTGCGGTGATCGACTGGGCCCGGTGGCGGCTCAACCCCGACCGGGTGACGCTCGAACTGCTCTGGCGTGAGGTGATGAGGGCCGGATGGCGCACCGGTTCCGCGCATGTCATGCGCACGATCGAGTGGTCGGTCGAGGAGTCGGGGTCGTTCGGCGAGTCGATCGCCCGGGTGACGATCGTGCTGCTCGGCTTCGAGGCGCCTGAACTGCAGGTGCGCTTCACGGATGCGGAGGGGCTGATCATCGTCGACTTCTTCTGGCGCGCGGTGATGCTCGCGGGGGAGTTCGACGGCAAGATCAAGTTCAGCCGCGACGAGTTCACCGGCGGTGACCCGGTGGGTGCCCTCTGGCGGGAGAAGCGTCGGGAGGATCGGCTGCGCCGGCTCGGGCCGAGGGTGCTCCGCATCACGTGGGATGACGTGATGCATCCGGCGCGGCTGGAGCGGATGCTGATCGAGGCGGGGGTGCCGCGCGTGCGGTCGTCGGCGCGTCGCACGTCGTGATCGGCGGGGCTTCCCGCCTCTCGGCGCCCCGACGAACGTCTCGGCGCCCCGAATCGGTCTGGGGCGCCGAGGTGCTAGCTCCAGCTACGAGCCCGCCCGGTCGCGCCGGGTAGGGTGGAGCGGTGAGCGACATCGAGATCGGGCGGGCGAAGCGCGCGCGCAGGGCGTACGCGTTCGACGACATCGCGATCGTGCCGAGCCGGCGCACGCGTGATCCGCAGGATGTCAGCATCAGCTGGACGATCGACGCGTTCACCTTCGACATCCCGGTGCTCGCCGCGCCCATGGACTCCGTCGTGAGCCCCGCGACCGCGATCGCCATCGGACGCCTCGGCGGGCTCGGCGTGCTCGACCTCGAGGGCGTGTGGACCCGCTACGAGAACCCCGCGCCCGTGCTCGCCGAGATCCGCAGCCTGGCCGCGGTGGGCGCGACCGCCCGCATGCAGCAGCTGTACGCCGAGCCGGTCAAGCCCGAGCTCATCAAGGCGCGGCTCGCCGAGATCCGCGAGGCCGGCGTGCCGGTCGCGGGTGCGCTCAGCCCGCAGCGCACCCAGGAGCACTACAAGACGGTCGTCGACGCCGGAGTCGACCTGTTCGTCATCCGCGGCACCACGGTGAGCGCCGAGCACGTCAGCAAGGTGGTCGAGCCGCTCAACCTCAAGAAGTTCATCTACGAGCTCGACGTCCCCGTGATCGTGGGCGGCGCCTCCACCTACACCGCTGCCCTGCATCTCATGCGCACGGGTGCGGCGGGCGTGCTCGTCGGTTTCGGCGGGGGCGCGGCGAGCACCACGCGCACGAGCCTCGGCATCCACGCGCCCATGGCCACGGCGGTCGCGGATGTCGCGGGCGCCCGCCGCGATTACCTCGACGAGTCGGGTGGTCGCTACGTGCACGTCATCGCCGACGGTGGTCTGGGCACGAGCGGCGACATCGTCAAGGCGATCTCGATGGGCGCGGATGCCGTGATGCTCGGGTCGACGCTGGCGCGCGCCGCCGAGGCACCCGGTGGCGGTTTCCACTGGGGCCCCGAGGCGCACCACCCCGAGCTGCCGCGCGGCAACCGCGTGCAGGTCGGCACGATCGCGCCGCTCGAGCAGGTGCTCTTCGGGCCGTCCGCGCATCCGGACGGCCAGGTGAACCTCATGGGCGCGTTGCGTCGCTCGATGGCGACTACGGGCTACTCCGATCTCAAGGAGTTCCAGCGCGTCGAGGTGGTCGTCGCGCCCTACCTGCAGAGCTGACGCCGCCGCATCCGCCCGCCCTGCGCCGGGCGTCCGTCTCACGCGCGCCCGGCATCCGCTCGCCTCTCGGCGCCGGAGAAAGCGTCTCGCCGCCCCGAATACTTCTGGGGCGCCGACGCCCTAGCTGGAGCTACGAGCACCCCCTGCGTCATAGGGTGAGGGCGTGGGTGAGTTGAGCCCGGCGGGGCGGCAGACGGCGCTCGCGGCGATGCGCGAGCGGGAACTCGACGTGCTCATCGTCGGCGGCGGCATCGTCGGCGCGGGCACCGCGCTTGAGGCGGTGACGCGCGGGCTCAGCACGGGCATCGTCGAGGCGCGCGACTGGGGCTCGGGCACGAGCTCCCGCAGCAGCAAGCTCGTGCACGGCGGCATCCGCTACCTCGAGCAGCTCGACTTCGCGCTCGTGCGCGAGGCCCTCATCGAGCGCGGTCTGCTGTTGCAGCGCATCGCACCCCACCTCGTGAAGCCCGTCAAGTTCCTCTATCCCGTGACGGTGCCGCTCGTCGAGCGCGCCTACATCGGGGCGGGCATGGCGCTCTACGACCTGTTCTCGTGGACGGGCGGCCGCGAGCCCGGCGTGCCGCATCACCGTCACCTCACGAAGCGGCAGCTCGCGAAAGCGGCCCCCGACCTGCGGCCGGACGCATTCCGCGGCGGCCTGGTCTACTACGACGCGCAGGTCGACGACGCCCGCTATGTGGCGAGCCTCGTGCGCACGGCCGCCGAGTACGGCGCACACGCCGCGAGCCGGGTGAAGGTCGAGGGTCTCGTGCGCGAGGGTGCCCGCGTCGTGGGCGTCGAGGCGCTCGACCGCGAGTCGGGCGAACGCTTCGAGATCCGCGCTCGTCAGGTCGTCTCGGCGACGGGCGTCTGGACGGATGAGCTGCAGGCGCTCGCCGGCGTGCGCCCGTTCCGCGTGCGCGCCTCGAAGGGCGTGCACCTCGTGGTGCCGCGCGATCGCATCCGGGGCACCCTCGGCCTGCTGTTGCGCACCGAGAAGAGCGTGCTGTTCCTCATCCCGTGGGGCCGCCACTGGCTCATCGGCACGACCGACACCGACTGGGATCTCGACCTCGCGCATCCGGCCGCCACCGCCGCCGACATCGACTACCTGCTCGAGCACATCAACCGGGTGCTCGCGACCCCCCTCACGCGCGACGACGTCGAGGGCGTGTACGCGGGGCTGCGCCCGCTGCTGGCCGGCGAGAGCGACGAGACGAGCAAGCTCAGCCGCGAGCACATCGTCGCGACGCCCGTTCCCGGCTTCGTGTCGGTCGCGGGGGGCAAGCTCACGACGTACCGCGTCATGGCGAAGGACACCGTGGATGCCGTGGCGCGCGGCATCGAACGCCCCACTCCGCCGTCGGTCACCGAGCACATCGGACTCAGCGGCGCCGAGGGGTACCCCGCAGCCTGGAACCGCCGCGGCCGCATCGCCCGCAAGCACGGCCTGACCCCTGGCGCGGTCGGGCACCTGCTCAACCGTTTCGGCACGCACGCGCGCGACGTGCTCGCGCTCATCGACGAGCGCCCCGAGCTCGGCGCCCTGCTGCCGGGCTCGGAGGACTACCTCGCCGCCGAGGTGGTCTATGCGGTGACCCACGAGGGCGCCCTGCATCTCGACGACGTGCTCGCGCGCCGCACGCGCATGTCGATCGAGGTGTGGGATCGCGGTGTCTCGGCCGCCCCCGTGGCCGCCCGCCTCATGGGCGAGGTGCTGGGCTGGGATGACGCGCGCGTCGAACTCGAGATCGCCCGCTACCTCGAGCGGGTGGAGGCCGAACGCGCGAGCCAGCGCCAACCGGATGACGCATCCGCCGATCGCGTGCGGCTCGCGGCGCGCGAGGTGTAGGCGGCACGCTCCGCGCACCCTGAGTAGGGTGGACGGGGTCCGAACGAGCGTGAGGAGTCGCCATGGTCGACGTCCGACGGGTCAAGCTCCCCGGCGTGGGGATGCTGCACACCTTCGTCACGGTGGACGGCGGCAAGGTGGGCGTCATCACCCACCGCTCGGGCGCATCCGACCTGTTCTGCTTCGCCGACGCGGAGGACGGTGAAGCCCACAAGGTGACCGTGCGGCTCGACGACGACGAGGCGCACACGCTCGCCGAGCTGCTGGGCGGCACGCGCATCACCGAGTCGCTCAGCGGCCTCGACCAGGTGCCGGGACTCTCGATCGACTGGTTCCACGTCGACTACGACCACTACGTGGCGGGCCAGCCGCTCGGCTCGATGGCCGACCGCGGCCTCGTGGGCGTCACCGTCGTCGCGGTCGTGCGCGGCGACTCCGCCAACCCGGGGCCGGACGCCGACTTCCGGGTATTCCCGGGCGACACCCTCGTCGTCGCGGGGGCTCCCGAGAAGGTCGCGAAGGCCTTCCAGTTCTATCGCACGGGCGACTTCACGCCGCGTGCCGCCGACGCGCCACCGGGCGGCTGAGCCGTGGACGGGCACCTCGGCGAGGAACTCATCGTCCTCGGCGTCCTGTTCCTCATCGCATACGTGCTGGGGCGCCTGGGGAAGCTCATCGGACTGCCGACCATCCCGGTCTACATGCTCGTCGGCCTCATCGCGAGCCCCAACTTCCACCTGTTCCCGCTGAAGTTCGAGTCGGAGTACGTCGCGCTCATCGCGGTGTTCGGGCTGCTCCTGCTGCTCTTCAATCTCGGGCTCGAGTTCGACCAGGACGAGTTCTTCGGCAACGCGGGCAGGATGCTGCTCTCGGGCGGCAGCTACGTGCTCGCGAACCTGAGCGTCGGGTTCGGCTTCGGCATGCTCGTCGGCTGGGGCACGCGCGAGGCGCTCGTGATCGCGGGCATGACCGCGACCTCGTCGAGCGCGATCGTCACGAAGCTGCTCATCGAGCTGCGCCGCCTCGCCAACCCCGAGACGCCGATGATCCTCGGCGTGACCGTCGTCGAGGACATCTTCATCGCGATCTACCTCGCGATCGTCTCGGTCGTGCTCTCGGGCGAGACCGACTTCTGGGCGGTCGTGCTCAAGCTCGTCGTGGCGTTCCTGTTCCTCGTGATCATGGTCGCGGTGGCGCGCTGGGGCGGGCGGGTCGTGTCGCGGCTCGTGCAGACGCGCGACGACGAGCTCTTCGCGCTGCTGATCTTCGCGCTCGCGGTGACGTTCGGGGGTCTCGGCGACCTGATCGGGGTGACGGATGCGATCGGCGCGTTCCTCATCGGCCTGGCCTTGGGCGCCACCCGTTTCCGCGCGCGCATCGAGGCGCTCGCGACGCCCCTGCGCGACGTGTTCGCGGCGTTCTTCTTCCTCAACTTCGGGCTGCTGCTCGACCCGTCGACGTTCGGCGAGGTGCTGCTGCCGGTGGGCCTGGCCATCCTGCTGACCCTCGTGCTCAACCTCGTCGCCGGCCAGGTGATCGCGCGCGTCAACGGCTTCGGGGCCCAGGCGGGCCTCAACACGGCTGTCATCCTCGTGAACCGGGGTGAGTTCGTGCTCATCCTCGCGACCCTCGCCGCGAGTGCGCCGGGCGGCGGCCTCGATGCGCGGCTCACACCGTTCGCGGGACTCTACGTGCTCGCGATGGCGTTGCTCGGCCCCGTGCTCGCCTCGAACTCGGAGCGGATCGGCGCGCTGTTCCGCCGAGGCCGTCGCACCGAGAAGCGCCGCCGCGCGGTCGACGCCGAGCGCGAGCGCGCGATCGCCCTCGCCGAGGCGGCGATGTCGGGCGAACCCGTCGACGAGCTCGCGGCGCGTGCCACGCCTGTCGCTGCCAGCGACGCCGACGAGCCCGTGTCGGATGCCGCCGCTTCGCCGCGCGAGCGGCCCGCCCCGGACGCCGCGTCCCCGCCGCGCGAGCGGCCCGCCCCGGACACCCCGGCCGCGCCGCGCGAGCGGCCCGCCCCGGACGCCGCGCCGGCCCCCGAACGCGAGCGTCGGATCGACCCCGAGTACTGACGCGCACCCTGTCCGCGAGAGTACGCACTTTGGGGCCCCGCCGCGGCGTGTCGCGCCCCGAAGTGCGTACTTTCGGGGACGGGCGTTCGCCCAGCCGCGACCTGGCAGAGTGGGAGGGTGAGCGAGGTCCCCGTCGAGCCGGATGCGCGCGAGCCGGATGTGCGCGATTCGAACCGACGCGATCCCGATGCGCGCCCGCCGCGGCCGTCGCTCGCGCAGTTCCTGAGCGTCGCGCGCCGCCCCCGCTGGATCGGCGCGCTCGTGCTCTCCCTCGCGATCGCCGCGGCCTTCGCGGCGCTCGGACAGTGGCAGCTCGACCGCAGCGTGCAGAACGCGACGGTGCCCGACGTCGAGACCGAGACCCCCGTGCCGCTCGAGACGATCGCACGACCGCAGGCGCCGATGACCGACCCCGCGATCGGCCAGCGGGTCACCGCATCCGGAACCGTCGTCGCGGGCGACTTCAGCGTCATCGCCCCGCGTGAGAACGACGGCGTCGAGGGCGCCTGGCTCGTCGCCCACGTCGTCACCGACGAGGGCGTGTCGCTCGCGGTCGGCCTCGGCTGGGCTGCGGATGCGGATGCCGCGGTCGCCGCCGAAGCGCACGTTCCCGAGACGCTCGCGGTCGCCGGGCGCTACCTGCCGAGCGAGTCGCCCGAGCTCAACGACGTCGAGAAGGGCGAGCGCCGGGTGCTCGCGATCGGCGAGCTCATCAACCTGTGGGCCGAGCCCGGCCCGGTGTACGCGGGCTACGTCGTGCTCGCCGAGCCGACGCCGGGGCTCGAGGCGATCCATCAGCCGCCGCCGATCCGCGACACGAGCCTCAACTGGCTCAACGTGTTCTACGCGATCGAGTGGGTCATCTTCGCCGGTTTCGCCGTCTTCCTCTGGTACCGCCTGGTGCGCGACGTCTGGGAGCACGAGCAGGAGGGCCAAACGCTGTAGCGTTTGACCCCGCGCGACGGCGATGTCGGGCGCTCGAGGGCAGACGCTACAGCGTTTGGCGTGAGGGAGAGACGTCTAGGCTTGAGGCATGCCCGCTGGTCCTCGTCCCTCCGACGTGCCCCGACTCCGCACGGCGCTCACGGTCTACCGCGTCTCGGCGGCGATCACGGGCGTCTTCCTGCTGCTGCTCGTGGTCATGATGGTGTTCCGCTACATCTACCACGTCGACATCGAGCTCGGCGGCCCGTTCGGCTTCCTCGCGCTCACGCCGAAAGACCAGATCACCGGCATCAACCTCTCGATCGTGATCCTTGCGATGCACGGCTGGTTCTACGTGCTCTACCTCGCGTGCGACTTCGTGATGTGGCGCCTCGCCCGCTACTCCTTCGGGCAGTTCCTGCTCATCGCGCTCGCGGGCGTCGTGCCGTTCCTCTCCTTCTACTTCGAGATCTACGTGCCGCGCTACATCCGGGGGCGCATCGCCGCCACCGAGAGAACAGCGGATGCGGCTTCCGCCACCCGGGAGGTGAACGCGTGAGCGAGACGACCCAGCGCCCCGTGCTCGTCGTCGACTTCGGCGCGCAGTACGCCCAGCTCATCGCCCGCCGCGTGCGCGAGGCCGGCGTCTACAGCGAGATCGTGCCGCACACGATCTCGGCCGCCGAACTCGCCGCGAAGAACCCCGTCGGCATCGTGCTCTCCGGCGGACCCTCGAGCGTGTACGAGCCCGGCTCGCCCGACCTCGACGCGGGCATCCTCGAACTCGGAGTGCCCACCCTCGGCATCTGCTACGGCTTCCAGGTGATGGCCCGCCAGCTCGGCGGCGAGGTCGCCAAGACCGGCGCCCGTGAGTACGGCTCCACCGAGGTGCGTCTCGTCGGCGGCACCGACGGCGGCACCCTGCTCGCCGAGCAGCCCATCGAGCAGACCGCCTGGATGAGCCACGGCGACTCCGTCGTGAAGGCGCCCGACGGGTTCGAGGTGCTCGCGGCATCCGACTCCACCCCCGTCGCCGCGTTCGCGAGCGACGAGCGGAGGCTCTACGGCGTGCAGTGGCACCCCGAGGTCAAGCACTCCGCCTTCGGGCAGCGCGTGCTCGAGAACTTCCTGCACCGCGCCGCCGGCATCGCCCCCGACTGGAACAGCGGCAACGTCATCGCCGAGCAGGTCGAGCGCATCCGCGCCCAGGTCGGCACGGGCCGCGTGCTGTGCGGACTCTCGGGCGGCGTCGACTCCGCCGTCGCGGCGGCCCTCGTGCACAAGGCCGTCGGCGACCAGCTCGTGTGCGTGTTCGTCGACCACGGGCTGCTGCGCGCGGGTGAACGCGAGCAGGTCGAGCAGGACTTCGTCGCCTCCACGGGCGTGCGGCTCGTCACCGTCGACGCGCGCGAGCGCTTCCTCACGGCGCTCGCCGGGGTCTCCGACCCGGAGCAGAAGCGCAAGATCATCGGACGCGAGTTCATCCGCACCTTCGAGGCCGCCCAGGCGGAGCTCGTCGCCGAATACGCCGCGGAAGGCGACCCCATCCGCTTCCTCGTGCAGGGAACGCTGTACCCGGATGTCGTCGAGTCCGGTGGTGGCAGCGGCACGGCCAACATCAAGTCGCACCACAACGTCGGCGGCCTCCCCGACGACCTGCAGTTCGAACTCGTCGAACCGTTGCGCACCCTCTTCAAAGACGAGGTGCGCGCGATCGGCCGCGAGCTGGGACTCCCCGAGGCCATCGTCGCGCGGCACCCGTTCCCCGGTCCCGGCCTCGGCATCCGCATCGTCGGCGAGGTCACGGAAGACCGGCTCGAGACCCTGCGTGCCGCCGACCTCATCGTGCGCACCGAGCTCACCGCCGCCGGACTCGACGCTGAGATCTGGCAGTGCCCCGTCGTGCTGCTCGCCGACGTGCGCTCCGTCGGCGTGCAGGGCGACGGCCGCACCTACGGACACCCCATCGTGCTGCGGCCCGTCTCATCCGAAGACGCCATGACCGCCGACTGGACCCGCCTGCCCTACGAGTGGCTCGCGCGCGTCTCCAACCGCATCACCAACGAGGTGCCGAACGTCAACCGCGTTGTGCTCGACGTCACGTCGAAGCCGCCGGGGACGATCGAGTGGGAGTAGCGGCGACCTCTCGACGGGTTCGCGGCTGAGGAATTCGCTCCCGAGCCGCATGCCCCCGATTCCGACGGCCGAGACGGCCGTCGGCGCTGGCGTCGCGGCGAAGGCCTAGAAATGGCCTTCGCTCCTAGCTCCAGCGCGCAGTCCCGATGCCAGCGACTCGCACGCCATCCCCCCGCCCCGCTCGGCACAGCACTCAGCGGGGGAGGGGGAACTCCGTCGTGAGGGGGAGGCGCGTGTCGGGGGCACGTGCGAAGATCGTGCGGTGAATAGGGAGACGACCGTGCCGCGCGCCCGGTGGAAGCGGGACGTCACCGTGTTCCTGTCGGGGCAGACGGTGTCGATGTTCGGGTCGATGCTCGTGCAGTACGCCATCATGTGGCACCTCACCCTCGAGACGAAATCGGGCGTCGTGCTCATGGCATCCGCCGTCTTCGGCATGCTGCCGCAGGCCATCGTGTCGATCTTCGGCGGGGTGTGGGCCGACCGGCTCAACCGCAAGATGCTCATCATCGCGGCCGACGCGTCGATCGCCGTCACGACCCTCGCGCTCGCCGTCTTCATGATGAGCGGCTACCAGGAGCTGTGGCTCATCTACCTCACGCTCGCGATCCGCTCGACGGGGGCCGGCATCCAGCAGCCCGCCGTCATGGCGCTCATCCCGCAGCTCGTGCCCACCGACAAGCTGCTGCGCGTCAACGGCGTGTTCCAGTCGATCCAGTCGGCCATGATGCTCATCTCCCCGGCCATCGCGGCGGGCATCTACGCGTCGCTGTCGATCGTCGCCATCTTCTGGGTCGACGTCGTCACGGCCGCCATCGGCATCGCCCTGCTGCTGTTCATCGCCGTGCCCACCGTGCGTACCGTCGTCGACACCGGCTACTTCACCGACCTCGCGAAGGGCGTGCGCTACACCTTCAGCCACGCCTTCGTGCGCTGGCTGCTCGTGCTGTTCGCGATCGTCTTCGTGCTCACCGTCGCCCCCTCGATGCTCACCCCGCTCATGGTGGTGCGCAGCTTCGGCGAGGAGGTCTGGATGCTGACCGTCAACGAGCTCGCGTTCAGCGTCGGGATGCTGCTCGGCGGCGTGCTCGTCGCCGTCTGGGGCGGGCTGAAGAACAAGGTCGTGACGGTGCTCGCGGCATCCGTGCTGTTCGGCGCCCTCACGCTCGCGCTCGGACTCTCCACCAACATGTGGGTGTTCTTCGGCTTCATGCTGCTCGTCGGACTCGCGGTGCCGTTCTTCTCCACCCCGTCGACGACGCTCCTGCAGGAGCGCGTCGAGCCCGAGTACCAGGGTCGGGTGTTCGGATTCGTCGGGGTCGTCATGGCGACGGCGATGCCGGTCGGCATGGTGGGCTTCGGTCCGCTCGCCGACATCATCCCGGTCGAGTGGGTGCTCATCGCGGCCGGCATCGTGACCTTCGTCGTGGTCGCGATCGCGGCGCTCATCCCCGCCGGGCGCCGGGCCATCGCGGTCGGTGCGCAGCCCGCGCCCGCGATCCCCACCGCGCCCGAGACCGTCGACGGCGACGCTCGACCGGAGGCCGCGACGCCCACCACCTGAGGCGCGCTCGAGGCTGCCACCCGGGCTGTCGCCCTGTTGGGGGATACCCCTTCAGGGGACTGCCGGTGGATGCCGCGGGAGGCATACGCTCCCCTCATGCAGCGGAACGACGGCACTCGCGCGCGCGCGGCCGACGACACGGGGGCGGCCGCGCCCACCCCGCTGTTCCTGGCGTACCTCGCCTCGCTCGCCCTCGCGGCGGCCGCCGCGTTCTCGGGCGGGTTCGGCACGAACGCCGTCGTCGACTTCCTGCTGCTCGCCGCGACCGTCACGGGCAGCGTGCTCGTGCTGTTCGCCGTGCTCATGGTGTGGTCGGCCCGCGCCGGCCATCGGGCCGCGGCCATCGCTGCGGCGCGTCCCGGCGCGCTCGTGCTGCGTGGCGCTCGTGCTCGCGGACTCCGTCGCGCCGTGAGCGCGTTGCGCACCGATGTGCCGTTCATCCCGATCGGCCTCACCCTGCTCGCCGACGAGACCGGATTCGAGGTGTGGTGCGGCTCGGCCGAGCACCCCGTGCGTCTCGGTCGCGTGCCGTGGGAGAGCGTCGCCGACATCCGCGTCACCCGCGTGACACGGCTCGGCCGCGCGACGGGCGGCATCACGCTGACGGTGCTCGACGGCGCCGACGGCACGGGGGTGGAGCTGCCCTTCGCCGTGCTCGGCTCGGGTCTCGGCGGTCTCGCCGTGCCCGACGGGCCGGAGCTCGAGCAGCTCGTCGACGCCCTGCGCGTGCGGCGCACGACGCACATCGACGCCTGAGGCCTCAGCGCCGCCGACGACGGTCGATCAGCTGCGCCAGCCGGTCGGATGCGACCATCGCGACCCCGACGATGCCGAGCGCGAGCAGCATCCGCGAGTAGTCCTGGCCGAACGCGTCGCCCACGAGCACGGCGACGACGGCCACCGGCACGCCCGTGAGCCCCGCGAGCGGCGAACGGTGACGCACGAGCAGCCAGAGCAGGTACGGCACGACGAGCACGATCACGAACCGCGGCCCGGCGAGCAGCAGCCACATCGTGAGCGTCGCGGGGGCGACCGCGAGGGTGCGTCGCCACCCGGCCGCGGGAAGCACGCACCAGCCCGCCGCGTGCGCGACCGTGCCGATCGCGAGCACCCACAGCGCCTCGGTGTTGGAACCCGCGATCGCGACGCCGCCACCCACGATGAGCCACAGACCCACCCACAGCCGCGTCGCCGGGTCGCCCCAGCGCAGGGGAGGCGACGTGGAGGGCATGATCGGAGCGTAGCGTCGCGTCGGCTCCGGTCGTCGCGCCCAGGATGCGCGGATAGGGTTGCCTGCATGTCTCAGCAGCGGCGCCCGTGGGTCATCGGGCACCGCGGAGCGAGCGGATACCGACCCGAGCACACGCGTGCGGCGTACGAGCTCGCCTTCGCCCTCGGGGCCGACGCCGTCGAGCCCGACATCGTCGCGACGCGTGACGGCGTGCTCGTGCTGCGGCACGAGAACGAGATCTCGGGAACCACAGATGTCGCCCGCCGCCCCGAGTTCGCGGACCGTCGTACGACGAAGCAGTTCGCCGACGTGTCGGCCACCGGGTGGTTCACCGAGGACTTCACGTGGGACGAGCTGCGCACCCTGCGCGCCGTCGAACGGGTGCCGAAGCTGCGCCCGGGATCGGCGACCTTCGACGGCCGCTACCCGATCATGCGGCTCGACGAGCTCATCGAGCTCATCCACGAGGCCTCCGTGCGCCAGGCGCGGCCGATCGGTCTCGTCGCCGAGATCAAGCACGCCGCCTACTTCGACTCGATCGGTCTGCCCCTCGGCGAGCTCGTCGCCGACGCCCTCGCGGGCTTCGGCGGGCCGCTCGTCGTCGAGAGCTTCGAGGAGACCGTGCTCGGCGAGGTGCGGCAGCGCGGGCTCGAGGCGACGTTCGTGTACCTGCTCGAGGGCACGGGGACGGCACCCGATCTCGCGCTGCGGCTCGGCGCATCCGCCCCCGACTATTCGGCGCAGCTGAGCGACGAGGGACTCGCCGACCTCGCCACGCGCGTGCACGGGGTGAGCGTCGACAAGGGGCGGCTGCTCAAGCCCGACCCGCGCGCCGGAGTCGAGCTCGTCGACCGTGCGCACCGTGCCGGGCTCGAGGTCTACACCTGGACGCTGCGGCCCGAGAACGGCTTCCTCACGAAGCCGTTCCGCACGCCGGGCGAATCCCGAGACTGGGGCGACTGGCGCGGCGAGTACGAGGCCGTGTTCGCGACCGAGCTCGACGGCGTCTTCGCCGACCACCCCGATCTGGCGATCGCGGCGCGCGACGGCCGCTGACGCGCACGCCAGCCCGCCGGGACAACCGCCCCTGGATTCCGGGACGAAGGACGCGGCATCCTGAGCAGTAGCCACTGCGCGACCCGGAAGGATGCAGGATGAGCGCCCCCGCGGACGCCGCGCGGTTCGACCCGCGATGGGCACCCGCACGTCCGCCTGCCGGCGCCGTCGCGGCAGGTGTCGTCGTCACGGGTGTCTCGTGGGCGCTCGCCGCCGCGGCCGTCGTGCTGGCGGTGACCGTGGGCCCCGACTTCATGGAGAAGGGCGACTTCACCTTCATCTTCTTCAGCTACGCGATCGTGTGGGGCGGGGTCGCGGGCATCATCGTGAGCCGCGGTGCGCGGTTGCCCGCCACGATCCTCGCGGCCCAGTCGATCGGCGCGGGCATCTCGTCCGTGCTCACGATCTGGCAGCGCGCCGAGCCGGCCGACCCGGGTCTGCTCATGATGCTGCAGCATTTCGCCGACCGTCCGTGGATCCCCGGCGCGATCGCGAGCTACTCCGTGCTGCCCCTGCTGCTCACGACCCGTCCCCTCGGGCGCGCGGTGAAGGCGCTCGTCGCGACGGGTCTCGTGCTCGCGGTGCTGCCTGTCGCCCTCGCCCCGCTCCGCCAGCGTGAGGGCGCCCTGCCGAATCCGTGGGCGATTCCGGATGCGGGGGTGCAGGATGCGCTGCGCACGATCATCGTCGTCGACTTCACCTTGACCGTCGTGCTGGCGGTCGTGACCCTCGGCGTCGTGATCTGGCGGCGGTCGGCCGGCCCGGCGAGCGATCGCGCGGGGCAGGGCTGGATCGTCGTGGGCCAGACGCTGCTCGTGCTGCTCGCCTCTCCCATGTTCCTGACGGCGTGGCCCGACATCGCCCTCACGATCGACCGCGTCGCCCCGCTCGCGCCGCTCGTCGCGCTGCTGTTCATGCCGGCGGCCGTCGTCGTCTTCGCGCTCGGACGGGGACTCGGCGGCATCGAGGTGGCCGTCAACCGCACGGTCGTCAACGTGCTGCTCGTGGCCGTGTTCGTGCTCGCCTACTCGGCGATCGCCACGACTCTCGCCCTGACGCTGCCGGTTCCGCCGCTCATCGCGGGCGTGATCGGGGTCGCGGCCCTCGTGCTGGGTCTCGAACCGTTGCGCGTCTGGATCCAGCGCCGCGTCGACGAGCTCGTCTACGGCGACGCCGCCGACCCCGCCCAGCTCGTGCGCGCCCTCGGCGACCGCGTGCCCGACGACGTCGACGGCGACGACCTGCGCTCCCTCGCCGAGGAGCTGCGCTCGGCCCTGCGCCTGTCCCGCCTCGAGCTGCACTCGGCGGAAGCCGGCGGGGTGCGCGCCGTCGCGGGTGGGGAGGGCGGGCCGCCGACCCGCATCCCGCTGCGCGGCTCGACGGGCGAGGTGGGCTGGATCGTCGCGGCCGCTCCGGGGCGGCAGCACGTCGACCGCCGTGTCGTGCGGGTGCTCGATCAGGTGTCGGGCGTGCTTGCGATCACGGTGCGGCTCGCCGAGATCAACCGCGACATCCTGGATGCCGGCGAGCGCGCCCGCGAGGTGGGCGCCGAGGAGCGTCGCATGGTGGCACGCGAACTCGACGAGGGCCTCGGCCCGGGCCTCGCCCGCAGCGCCGAGCGGCTCGACCGGGTGCCCGAGCTCGTGATGGCGGGCGACCCGCAGGCGGGCGCCGAGCTCGCGGCCGTGCGTGTGGAGCTCGCCGAGCGCACCCGCGAGGTGCGCGACCTCGCCCGCACCCTGCTGCCGGGCGCGCTCGACACGGGTGACATCGACACGGCGTTGCGCGAGCTCGCGGCGCGGTTCTCGAGTGCGCGACTCGACATCGCGGTCGAGGGGCTGCTGGGCGACGCGATCCCGGAGGGGCGCGAAGCGGCCGTCCACCACCTCGTCGCCGAGCTCGTGCTGCTGGCCCGGCGGGCCCCGGATGCGCGGGTCGCCCGCATCTCGATCGAGGTCGAGGCGCGCGGGGTGCGCATCGCGCTCGACATCGACGGGCGCGGGCGGGGGAGCGACGAGGCGGCGATCCTCGCCTCGGTGCGCGATCGCGCCGACGAACTCGGCGGAACGCTGCACGAGACGCACTCGGGCTCGGGGCGGCTGCTCGTCGTGGAGGTGCCGCGATGATCGCCCGCCGCATCCTCGCCCTCGCGGTGCTCGTCACCTCGTGGGGGCTCGCCCTCTCGTCGATCGGCATCGCGTGGGTCTTCTCGCTGCCCGAGCTGCCGGTTCCCGGCGTCTTCCTCTCGGCCTCGCCGCCGCTCGTGCAGTCGCGCTTCGACGAGATCGGCGTGGTCGTCGCGCTCATCTACGGCGCGCTGAGCGCCGTGCTCATCGCGCGCCGTCCGCATCCGGTCGCCCTCGTCTTCGCGGTGCACGCCGTCGGTTCCGGCATCGCCGCGTTCGGCGTGCAATGGGGCCTGCTCGGCGAACGGGTCGACGGCCCGCCCGCCTGGGGCCTGCTGGCCCACGCGGCCGGCTGGGGGTACATCCCGGGCACGGTCGCGACCGTCTTCGTGCCGGTGCTGCTGCTGCGTCGACCGCTGGGCCGCGTGGGTGCCGTGGTCGTAGCGGCCGTCGTGCTGTTCGCGCTCGCGGCGACCGCCGCGGCCGTCGTGAACCAGGCGCCGGCGGATACGTCGGGTCACGGCCCGGTGAACCCCCTCGCGTTCCCGGACGCCGGCGTGCAGGCGATGCTGCCCTACGTCTACGGCGCATCCGTCGTGCTCGCGGTGCTCACCTCGGCCGCTGTCGCCGTCTGGGTCGTCGTCGAGTGGCGGCGCGCGCCCGGCTGGCGGCGCTCACGCGTGGGGTGGCTCGCCGTGGGGCACACCTTCCTCACCATCTCCTACGCCTCCCTCGTGATCCCGGCGAGCCCCGAGGTGCCGCCGATGGTGTGGGACTTCGGCATGATCGCGCCGGTCATCGGGCAGATCTTCTACCCCTCGGCGGTGCTCGTGCTCGTGCTCGGCGCGCGACTGCGCGGCATCGACATCGCGGTGTCGCGCGTGCTGCTGTGGACGATCCTCACCGTCGCCGCGGTCACCGCCTACATCGCCCTCGGCGAGCTGCTCGAGCTCACCGACCGGCTCGACCCGGTGGCGACGGGCATCGTGGCGGCGGCGATCGTCGCGATCGCGCTGCAGTGGGCGCGCGGCGGGATCGCGCGCGGCATCGATCGGCTCGTCTACGGACCGGATGGCGACCCGGCACGGCTGCTGGGGCGCCTCGGCGAGCGCGTCGGCGAGTTCGACTCCGGCGCCGAAGGTCTTGCGGGCCTCGCGACGGCGCTGCGCGGGGCGCTCGGCGTGGCGGCCGTCGAGATCGTGCCCGACGACCCGGAGTCGCCGCCCGTCATCGTCGGCACGCCCGCCGAGGCGCCGATCCCGGTCGAGCTGCGGGCCGCCGGCGTGCGACTCGGCGAACTGCGTGTGCACCCGCGCGCGGGCGAGCGTCTCTCCGGCAGCACGCTGCGCCGCGTCGAGCAGCTCGCGGGCGTCGTCGCGACGGCGCTGCGTCTCGCCCTCGCGAGCGCGCGGCTCGGGGCGGCCCGGGATGCGCTCGTCGCCGCCCGGCAGGACGAGCGCCGCGCGCTGCGGCGTGAGCTGCACGACGGCATCGGTCCCGCGCTCGCCGGCGTCGGCTTCGGCCTCGCGGCCGTCGACAACCTGCGCACGAGCGACCCGGCCGCCGCGGGCGAGCTCGCAGCGCGACTCGCGGGCGACCTGCGCGAGCAGCTCGGCGAGGTGCGGCGCGTCGCCCGCACGGTGCGCGCGGATCGTGCGGTGTTCGAGCTGGCCGTCGAACTGAGCGACCTCGCGGCCGACTTCGCGGGTTCCGGCGTCGAGGTGCGTGTCGACGCGCCGGCCGCCTGGCGCGTGCCCGACGACGCCGTGCGCCCGCTCTACCTCGTCGCGGCGGAGGCCGTGCACAACGCCGTGCGTCACGCGCACGCGGGCGTCGTCGAGATCCGGGTCGCCGAGAGCGCACCGGATGCCGTGACGCTCACGGTGCGCGACGACGGCCGCGGCTTCGACCCCGACCGCGTCGCCGGCGGGGTCGGCCTCACGACCATGCGCGAGCACGCGACCGAGGCCGGCGCTCACTTCGCACTCGCCACCGGCGCCGCCGGAACGACCATCGAACTGCGGGTGCCGCTCACGGCATCCGCGGTTCCCGTGCCCACCCTGGAGACCACCGCATGACCGCCACACCCTCCGCCATCCGCGTCGTCGTCGTCGACGACCACCCGCTCTTCCGCATCGGCATCATCTCGCTGCTCGAGACCCTCGAGGGGGTCGAGGTGGTCGGTTCCGCGGAGTCGGCCGACGAGGCCGTCGAGGTCGTGCTCGCGTCCTCGCCCGCGGTCGTGCTCATGGACCTCGACCTCGCAGCCGGCAGCTCGGGCATCGACGCGACCCGTCGCATCCACCGGGAACGCCCCGATGTCGGGGTGCTCGTGCTCACGATGCTCGGCGACGACGAGTCGCTCTTCGCGGCCGTGCGCTCGGGCGCGCGCGGCTACCTGCTCAAGACGGCCGCGCCCGACGAGGTGCAGCGGGCCATCCACGCGGTCGCGGCGGGCGACATGCTGCTCGGCGCGGATGTCGCGCGCCGCGCGGTCTCGTACCTCACCGAGGCGAAGCGCAGCGGCGGCAATCCGTTCCCCGAGCTCACCGAGCGCGAGTGCGAGGTGCTCGACCTCGTCGCACGGGGCCAGGACAACCCGACGATCGCGCGCACGCTCGTGCTCACCAACAAGACGGTGCGCAACTACGTCTACGGCATCTCGACGAAGCTCGGCGCGAGCGACCGCTCGGCCCTCATCGTGATGGCGCGGGAGGCGGGCGTCGGGGTCGACGCAGCGGGCTGAGCGCGGCGGGCCGGCGTGTCCCGGGACAGGTGTCCCGGCTGTCCCGGGTGCCGCACGTGCCCGATCGAGGGCACCTGACTCTGGGCAACGGGACGCAGGGCTCGCGAGTGTCGGAGGGCGGTTTCATGCCGCCGCCCGAAAGGACACTCCCACCATGACCTCCACGACCCCCCTGCGTCGGCTCGCCGTCGGCGCGACCACCGCGCTGCTGGCGGCCGGGCTGCTCGCCCCGGCGGCCATCGCATCCGCAGCCGACGAGTCGTCGGTCGAGGGCCAGACCACCACGGTCCTCGACGAGACGACGGAATCGCCCGCGGTGAGCGAGGCCGTCGAGCCGGATGCTCCGGCCGATGAGACGGCCGAGCCGCCCGCTGAGGCGCCGGCCGAGACGCCCGAGACGCCCGAGACGCCGGCGGAGGCCACGGATGCCGCCGGCGACGACAGCGCGGCGGCGCCCGCCCCCTCGACCGAGGAGCGCCCGTCCGCACAGCCCGACGCCGCGGCCGCCTCCGCATCCGCGCCCGGACCGGCGTCGCTCGTCTCGACGACCGCGCTCGAACCCGGCGAGACCTGGTCGACGACCGTCGCCGTCGTCGACGCCGTGAACTTCAGCTTCTACGCGCTCGGCGCCGACGTCGAGGGGAGCATGCAGCTGCCCTCGGGGCGCAGCCTCGTGCTGTACTCGCTCGCCGACTTCTCGCGGTCCCTGGTCGACGTGACTCCGGCCGAGACCGGGACCGTCACGCTCACGCTGCGCAACGACGGCGAGACGGCCCGCACCATCCCCTACGCGTTCGCCTACCAGCGCAGCGACGTCGTGCTGCGCGCCTCGGCGAGCGCCGGCGCGCCCGAGCTCGTGGTGGGCGCGAACCCGAGCGTCGACGGCGAATGGCGCACCGACCTCACCGGCACCGCGTTCGTGACCGGCGCCGACGGCATCCGGCACACCATGGCCCTCGATCCGCAACGGCCCGGCAGCAGCTCGTACTCGGCGCTCTTCACCGGGCTCGACGTCGGGCGCTACCTCATCGAGGTCGTCATGCCGATCGACGGCGTCGACCACAGCATGGTCATCACGAGCACGGTCGCCGCGCTCGAGACCACCCCGCCCACCGTCGAATACCTCACCACCCCCGCCGCGTCCAACGCGAACGGGTGGTTCCGCCGGCCGGTGAGCGTTCTGCTCGCGGCGAGCGATGCCGGGTCGGGGGTCTGGCGCATCCACCGCGGACTCGACACCACCGAGCTCGAGCCGTTCTACGGCAGCAACGTGATCATCGCCGTCGACACCGAGGGCGAGCACGTGCTGCGCTACTACGCCGAAGACAACCAGCACAACGCCTCGATGCTGCGCGAGCGCACCATCCGCATCGACCTCACCGCGCCCGAGGTGACGATCGACGGCGTCGTCGACGGCGAGACCGTCGAGCCCGACACCGTGATGACGATCGAGTACGACTGCTCGGATGCGCTCTCGGGAATCTCGGAATGCCACGGCTCCGTGCCGTCGGGCTCGCAGCTGGACACCTCGACCCCCGGCACCTACCCGGTGACCGTGGTGGGTGTCGACCGTGCGGGCAACGAGCGCCGCATCGAGCTGCACTACACGGTGCTCGGCGACGACACCGTCGCCCCCACCCTCGAGGTCGATGCGCCCGAGGAGCCCGCGAGCGGTTGGTTCACCACGCCCGTCACGCTGCGCTTCTCGGCCGCCGACACCGGATCCGGCGTCGCCGGCATCTTCTGGGAGTACAGCGACGGAACGGATGTCGTCACCGGCTCCAGCGCCGACGACGAGGCGCAGCTGACCCTCAACGGCACGGCCGAGTACGCCGTCGAGGTGTGGGCGGAGGATGCCGACGGCAACCGCAGCGAGCCGCAGCGCCTCACCCTGCGTCTCGACGCGGACGCTCCCGAGATCCAGCTGCACTCCCCGGTGCCGCCGGAGGTCGCGATCCTGCCCAACGGCCACTACGCCCAGCACGAGCGGGTCGTCGTCGACTTCGCATGCACCGACCTCGGCTCGGGCATCGAGCGGTGCGAGGGCACGACGCCGAACGGCGAACTGCTGCCGACCGGCACGCCCGGCACGCACGAGCTGCGGATCGTCGCGACGGATGTCGCCGGCCACCGCACCGAGGCGCTGCTGCGCTACACGGTCGACGCGACCGAGCCCGCCGCCGCACCCGCGGCCCGAGACCCCCGACTGGCACAGACCGGCGTCGAGTTCGTCCTCCCCGGGATCGCACTCGTCGCAGTTCTCCTCGCGGCAGGAGCCATGCTCCTGACGGCGCGGAGACTCGGCGGCCGCTAGTCGGGTTGCGGCCGCCGCGCGTCCGGGCGGGATTTCCGGGGGGTCCTCCGCCCGGACGCACCCGCGGCCATCACGAGCACCACCAGCACCACCCGCATCACCTCCCCGACCCCCGGGAACACCCAATCCGACACAGGAAGAGAAGAACCACCATGTCCCGCACGACGACACGAACCACACGGGCCGGCAGGCGGGCGCTCGCGGGCGCCCTCGCATCCGGCGGTCTCGCGCTCGCGCTCGCCGGCTGCAACCTCCTCCCGACCCCGGGTGCCGCGCCCGCCGAGCCCGGCACCGCCGTCGGCTTCGAGCAGGTGCAGCAGGCCGTGATCCAGCTCGAGGCCCGCGGCACCTTCGTCGACCCGCAGTACGGCGGCTACGAGGGCGCCGGCCGGGGCTCCGGCTTCATCATCAGCGAAGACGGTCTCGCCGTCACCAACAACCACGTCGTCGTCGGCGCCGGCACGATCGACGTCTGGCGCGGCGGCGACCAGAGCGACACCCTCGACGCCCGCGTGCTCGGCGCATCCGAATGCCTCGACCTCGCCGTCGTGCAGCTCGAGAAGGACGAGTACCCCTACCTCGGGTGGCGCACCGACGACATCGCGACCGGCATCGACGTCTACGCCGCGGGCTTCCCGCTCGGCGACCCGACGTTCACCATGACGCGCGGCATCGTCTCGAAGGCAGATATCGAGGGCGACACCGCGTGGGCGTCGATCGACTCGATCATCGAGCACGACGCCCGCATCCGGAACGGCAACTCGGGCGGTCCGCTCGTCGACACCGACGGCAGGGTCGTCGGCGTCAACTACGCGGGCGAGGACACCTACGACTACAACTTCGCCATCCACCGCGACGAGGTGCAGAACGTCATCGAGCAGCTCGCCGCCGGCGAGAACGTGCTGAGCCTCGGCATCAACGGCCAGGGGGTCGTGGGCGACGACGGGGGACTCGGCATCTGGGTCGCCTCGGTGGCCGCGGGCTCGGCCGCCGACAAGGCGGGCATCGAACCCGGCGACCTCATCACGCGGCTCGGCGGGGTGAGCGTCGGAACCGACGGCACCATGCGCGAGTACTGCGACGTGCTGCGCACCCACGGCACCGAGGCGACGCTCGACATCGAGCTGTTCCGCCCGGCCGACAGCGGCTACTACCGCGGCCAGGTCAACTCCGAGCGGGTCGTCACGGCCGTCGCCAACGTCGGGGGCGGGTCTGGCGGGGCACCGTCCGGTGACTTCGTCGACATCGCCGACGACTCCGGGCACGTGCAGGTGTCGGTTCCCGTCGAGTGGGACGACGTCGACGGCGCGGGCTTCACCGACGACTCCGGCAACGCCTGGTACGGCGTGACCGCGAGTACGAGCATCCGCGATCTGAACAGCGGGTGGAAGGTGCCCGGCGTCGCCGTCATGGCGACCCCCGGCGCATCCGATCCCGCCTACGTCGACACGCTGCTGAACTCCACCCGTTCGGGCGTGCAGGGCGACGGATGCCGCTCCGACGGCGTGCAGAGCTACGCAGACGGCTACCACACCGGCAAGTACGAGTACTTCACCGGATGCGGGTCGACGAAGGCCGACTACGTCGCCATCGCGGCGATCGCCGACGACGCGAGCTACCTCATCTACGTGACCATCCAGGCGGTCAGCGACGACGACGCCGCCGCGCTCGAGCGCGTCGTCAGCAGCTTCATCGCCGGCTTCTGAGACCCGGGCGGGTGCGGCACCTTCGACGGTTCCTGGCCGCGCCCGCCCGACACCCCGCACCACCCATCACCTGAAACACCTGAACACCTGAAACAAGGAGAGAACCACCATGACCACCCCCGCTGCACGTGACCGCCTCTGGCCCCTGTGGGCCACCGCCGCCGGCGTCGCCGGCTTCGTCGCCACGATCATCATGGACACCCGTCCGCCGAGCGAGACGGAGGCCTACCGGGCCGGCAACCCGATCGTGCTCGACGACAGCTACATGCACGAGCTCTCGCACACCACCAACTACCTCGGGATGCTGTTCGGCTACGTCGCCGTCGCGTGTCTCATCGCCTTCGCGGCCGCCTGGCGGTCGCGCGTCGAACTCGTGCATCAGCGCTCGATCATCGCCGCGGTCGTATCGGGCGGGGTGCTCGTCACCGCGGCTGGCCTCGCCCTCGCCTACGGGTGGAAGGGCGCCCTCGCCAACTACGGTTACGGCGGGCCAGAGCACGGCTTCTACAACGACCCCGCGCTCTACATCTACTACATGCTGACCGACTTCGGTCCGTACATTCCGTGGCTCGGTGTGCTCGTGGCCCTCGCCGCGATCGCGTGGCTCGCGTGGGTCGAACGCCTCGTGTCGCGTGTGCTCGGCACCGTACTCGGCATCTACGCGATCCTCATCGCGGGCGCCGTCATGGTCTCGGGCGTGCCGGGGCTGCCCGGACTCCTCTCGGGTATCGTGCTCGCGATCACCGGGATCTGGCTCTCGGTGGGCCGCAGCCGGGTGACCCTGCGACCGGCCGCGACCGGCGGACGGCGGGTCGCATCCGACACTCCCGACACCTCCGTCGCGGATGCGCCGGCGGAGTCGTCGGCGTCGGCCTGATGCGCGGGCGCACCTTCGGCGCCGCAGCTCTCGCACTCGTCGCCGCGGTCGCCCTGAGCGGCTGCGGCGACGAGTCTGCCAAGCGGATGCCGGTGCCCGATCCCAGCGACACCCCCACCGCGCTGCCCGAACCCACGGGCGGCGAGGCGGAACCGCAGGTCGACCCGCGCTGCGTCGAGCAGTACGGGGGCAAAGCCGGGCTCGTCTACGAGGGCGACATCCGGCAGCGGCCCGACGGCTTCCCGACGGCGCCGGAGTTCGGGGTGCTGTGCTGGATCGAGACCTTCTCGAGCACACACCAGGCCGGTCACTACGCCACGAGCTACTACACGCCCTACGACCACGTCCTCGACTACTACGAGCGCTCGCTCACGGCCGGTGCGTCGGGTCGCGCTGACTCGACCGACGGCGAGCTGCTCACCGGAGTCTTCGGCGAGCACTCGTTCTACGTCGTGCAGAACGGCACCGGCTACAGCATCCACTGGGCGTGGGACGGCTACTACGACCACCCCGAATGACCACCACCTGTGTGAAAGGAACCATCATGACCACACCCCCGGCACGCGCCGCGCGCATCCTGCCGCTGCTCGCGCTGGGCGCTCTCGCGCTCGGCCTGAGCGCCTGCGCGCCCGACCCGAACGGCCCCGCCGTCTCGGGGCCGACGATCGAAGACCCCGGCCCCGCGGTCGACGACCCCGGTGCCGAGGACCCCGGTGCTGACGACGCGCCCCTGAGCGAGGCCTGCGAGGCGGCGTTCCCCGACAGCCCCTTCGGGCGCGACCTCGCCGCGGCGCCGACCGTACCAGGCGACTGGGTCTCGCCGGAAGGCGTCGAACTGTGCACCGTCTTCCAGGCGAGCGACACGACGGCGATGCTGCAGTACGCGAGCTCGCTCGAGGCGGATGCCGTGCTCGACGCGTGGGAGTCGTTGCTCGGCCAGTACACGCTCGTGCGCGACGAGGGCATCCTGAACGGCTCGACGGCCGGTCTCACGTTCACGATCCAGCCCTACGCCGACCTCGACTTCGTCGTCGTCGGCTTCGAGGAGGGCACCCCCTGACCTCGCCCACGAGGGGGGACCCGAGACGAGGAGGGAGGTCGGGGGCGCGACCTAGACTGGGTCGGCCATGACCTTCCTCCTCGACGGGTTCGACTCGGATCCCGGTGACTCCGGCTCGCCCCATGCGGGCGCCCCGGCGATCGACGACGCGCTGCTCGCCGGCCTCAACTCGCAGCAGCGCGAGGCGGTGCTCTACCGCGGCAAAGCCCTGCTGATCGTCGCGGGAGCCGGTTCCGGCAAGACGAGCGTGCTCACGCGGCGCATCGCGAGCCTGCTGCAGACCCGCGAGGCGTGGCCGAGCCAGATCCTGGCGATCACCTTCACCAACAAGGCCGCCAACGAGATGCGCGAACGCGTCGAGCAGCTCGTCGGGGGCGCGGCCGACGGCATGTGGATCTCGACCTTCCACTCGGCGTGCGTGCGCATCCTGCGCCGCCAGGCCGAGTCGATGGGGCTGAAGACCGCCTTCACCATCTACGACTCCGCCGATTCCCGCGCGATGCTCAAGCGCATCATCAAGGAGCTCGAGGTCGACACCCTCGGGCTCACCGTGCCGAGCGTCGCGGGCAAGATCTCGAAGCTCAAGAACGAGCTCGGCGACGTCGACTCCTACGCCAGGCAGGTCAACGCCGACGACCCCGCCGACGCCGCCTTCCTCGAGGTGTTCCGCCGCTACACCGAGGGCCTCCGCCGCGCGAACGCCCTCGACTTCGACGACCTCATCGCCGAGACGGTGCACCTGTTCCGGGCCTTCCCCGAGGTCGCGGCGCTCTACCAGCGGCGCTTCCGCCACATCCTCGTCGACGAGTACCAGGACACCAACCATGCCCAGTACGCGCTCATCCGCGAGCTCACCCAGCGGGTGAAGCCCGAGCACGTTCCGGCGGACACGCGCACGCGATTGGATGCGTCGGGCGGCATCCCGGGTGCCTCGCTCACCGTCGTGGGCGACTCCGACCAGTCGATCTACGCCTTCCGCGGGGCCGACATCCGCAACATCGTCGAGTTCGAGCGCGACTTCCCCGACGCCCAGGTGATCCTGCTCGAACAGAACTACCGCTCGACCCAGAACATCCTCGACGCCGCGAACGCCGTCATCGCCTCCAACTTCGACCGCCAGGAGAAGAACCTCTTCACGACGGCCGGCGCGGGAGAGAAGATCACGGGCTTCACGGGCTACAGCGCCTACGACGAGGCGCAGTTCGTGGCCGACGAGATCCAGGCGCTGCACAAGGCGGGCGCCGCGTACAAAGACATGGCGGTGTTCTTCCGCGTCAACTCGCAGACGCGGGCGCTGGAAGACATCCTCATCCGCTCCGCGATCCCGTACCGCATCGCGGGCGGCACCAAGTTCTACGAGCGCGCCGAGATCAAGGATGCGATGGCCTACCTCGTACAGGTCGCGAACCCCGCCGACGATCTCGCGTTGCGCCGCATCCTCAACACCCCGAAGCGGGGCATCGGGCCCGCGACCGAGGCGGCTCTGCAGGCGCACGCCGATCGGCTCGGGGTGCCGCTGCGCGAGACGCTTCGGGACGCTGGTGAGCTGGGTCTCGGCCCCAAGGTCACCAAGGCGATCGTCGACCTCGGCACGATCCTCGACGAGGTCGAGGCGATGGTGCCGACGAAGCCGCCCGCCGACATCCTCACCGAGCTGCTCGTGCGCACCGGCTACGTCGAGGCGCTGCGCGCGACGCGCGACGCGCAAGACGAGGTGCGGGCCGAGAACGTCGAGGAACTCCTCTCCTTCACGAAGGAGTTCGCACGGCGCAACCCCGAGGGCCGCCTCATCGACTTCCTCACCGAGGTGGCGCTCGTGGCGGCCGCCGACGAGATCGACGACGCATCCGGCACCGTCACCCTCATGACGCTGCACACGGCGAAGGGCCTCGAGTACGACACCGTCTTCCTCACCGGCATCGAGGAGGACCTGCTGCCGCACCGCATCTCGGCGAACGAACCGGGTGGCATCGCCGAGGAGCGGCGCCTCTTCTACGTGGGCATCACGCGGGCCAAGAAGCGCCTCTACCTCTCCCTCGCGATGACGCGCGCCTCGTTCGGCGACACGGCCGTCGCCATGCCGAGCCGCTTCCTGCAGGACGTGCCCGGCCACCTCATCGAATGGCGGCAGTCGCCCGGCATGGCGAACTCGCGCGGCGGCACGCGCTCGCGCGCGCTCAACGCGGGGCGTCCGCGGCAGACCTTCAGCTACAGCACCTCGTTGCCGCCCGCGCCGCCGCGTGAGAAGCGCGAGTGGACGAGCGCCGTCACCAACACGGTGCGCGACAACGGCGACCTCACCCTCGTGCCGGGCGACCGCATCCGGCACACCGACTTCGGTGAGGGGCGCGTGGTGGATGTCACGGGCCAGCATCCGAAGGCTGTCGCCGAGGTGCAGTTCGACACGGCAGGACGCAAGCGGCTGCTCATCAAGATCGCGCCGATCGAGAAGCTGTAGCGCTCAGCTCTCGCTGATCGCCTCGGGTTCGCTCGGCGCGACCTCTGCGGGCGCGGCCGCCGGCATCCGGCGACGCCATGCGACAGCGACCACGAGCATGGCCGAGGCCGCGACGAGCAGCAGCGCCGCGTCGATCGCGACCGCCCACGTGACGCCGAACCACGCGCCGAGCGCGCCGATGAGAATGCCGGAACCGGTGCGCGAACCGCTGGATGCAACCGCGTAGGCGCCGAGGAAGCGGCCACGCCGATCGGCGGGGGCTTCGAGCTGCACGACGGCCTGCGAGGTCGACGAGGAGATGAGGTTGGCCATGCCGGCGACCACGAGCACGACGAGGCTCAGCACGAAGTCGCGCGAGACGGCGAACACGAGCACGGCGGCCGCGAAGGCGACGGTCGACACGATCGCGAGCCGCGGGCTCACCCGCACGCGGCCGATCGCCTCGAGGCCCACGCCGCCGATCACGGCGCCCGTCGCCATGGCGACGAGCAGCATCCCGTAGCCGACACCCGACTCGTCGAGCCCCAGCAGCGCGCCGAACTCGGGCAGCAGCGGCAGCAACGCCGAGCCGATGAAGAGTCCGACGAAGGCCTGCAGCAGCATGACCGTGAGGATCGCCGGGAACCGCGGGACCTCGCGCAGCACGCCGAGCAGGTCGCGGGCTTTCAGCGCGGGACGCCGCGCGCCCGCGCGGCTGTGGCCGTCGTAGGGCACGAACAGCAGGTAGACGACGAAGGGCAGGTACAGCAGCACGTTGATCGCCATGCCCCACGCCGGTCCGACCGTGAAGAGCAGCGCGGCGCCGAGGCCCGGGCCGACGAGCATGCCGAGGTTGAGCCCCGTCGCCATGAGCCGCACCGCCGAGGGCAGATCCTTCGGCCCCACGATGTCGTAGAGCATGAGCTGATCGGCCGGGCCCCAGAAGGTGCCGGCGAGCCCGTGCAGCAGCAACAGCACGACGCAGTGCCACGGCTGGAGGGTGTCGGTGGCGATGAGCACCGCCCAGCCCACCGAGGCGACCATGAAGCACGCCGCGCCCAGCTGGATGAGGCGCCGGCAGTCGAAGCGGTCGGCGAGCGCCCCGAACGGGATCGCGAACAGCAGCTGCGGCACCCAGTGGCTCACGACGGCGAAGCCGGCGAGCGCGGGCGACTCGAACAGCTGCCACATGACGAAGTAGGTGATGGCGTGCTCGACGTGGTCGGCGCCCATCATGAGCGACCCGCCCGCGAGGTAGCCCTTGTACCAGGGGGCGCGGAGGGCGGCGAATCTCACTCGTCCCACCTTAGGTGAGGGGGCCCGAAGTGCTCTCTCGGCGGCGTGTTGCGAGCACTTCGGGCCCCCTCGCGGCTTGCGCTGGGCGGCGGCATCCGCCACGATGGCATCCAACTTGGACGATCGTCCAACTTCAGCGCACGACCCCGATGACGAGGTGTGATGTGTCGACGCAGGCGACCCGACTGCCGTCCCCCGAGCGAGTGATCCCGCGCAGCTGGCTCGTCGCTCTGCTGCTCGCGACCGGCGGCGTCTTCGCCGGCTGGTTCGGGCCCATCCAGATCCTGCTGCCCGCGCAGGCGCAGATGCTCGCCGGCGAGGTCGGCAAGGAGTCGCTGCTCGCCCTCGTCACCGGGATCGGCGCCGTCGCCTCGCTCATCGCGAACCCGCTGTGGGGCTTCATCTCCGACCGCATGTCGCTCGAACGGCCGCGTCGCCGGCCCATCATCGTCGCGGGCACCGTCGTCGGCATCGTGGGTCTCGTCGTGCTCTCGTGGTCGGCGGATCCGGTGGGCATGATCGCGGGATGGGTGCTCGTGCAGGTGGGGCTCAACGGCCCCTTCGCGGCGCTCATCGCGATGATCGCCGACCGCGTGCCGTCCGAGCGTCGCGGCATGGTCGGCTCGCTCTTCGGCGTCGCCCAGATCGCGGGCGTCGTGCTCGGCACGGCCGTCGCCGTGGCACTCGGCGAGGGCGCGTTCGGCTACCTCGCGCTCGCCGTCGCGGTGCCGCTGCTCGCGGTCGCCATCGTGCTGCTGCCCGAGCAGCGGATGCCGCTGGCGACCCCCGCGACCGAGGCGTCCGGCGGGGCGCGGCGTGGCATCCGCACCGTGCTCGCGGCCCTGCGTCCGAGCGGCGCCTTCGCCTGGGCGTGGACCATGCGGTTGCTGCTGAACCTCGTGAACGCGCTCGTGCTCGTCTACCTCTACTACTTCCTCGCCGACAGCGTCGGCGTCGACGATCCCGGCACCTGGGTGCTCGTGCTCACCCTCGTGAACGTCGTGATCACGGCGATCGGCGCCGCCGTCGGCGGCACCTGGTCGGACCGCATCGCGCGCCGCAAGGTGTTCGTGGTCGCGGGGGCGATCGTGCTCGCCGCGGGTGCGGGGGTGTTCGCCGCGTTGCCCGTGCTGCCCGCCGTGATCGCCGCGACCGTGCTCATCGGCGTCGGCTGGGGCCTCTACGTGAGCGTCGACGTGGCGATCATCACGCAGGTGCTCCCGTCCGACCGCTCGACCGGCAGCATGCTCGGCGTCGCCAACATCGCGAGCGCCCTGCCGCAGGCGCTCGCGCCCCTCATCGCCGCGCCGATCGTCACGGGCCTCGGCGGCTACCCGGTGCTCTACGTCGTCACGGCAGGCATCGCCCTGCTCGCCCTCGTGTGCCTGCCGCGCCTGCGCCAGGTGGCGTGACCGCATCCGAACCGCACCCGAACCGCACCCGAACCGCATCCGAACCGCACCCGAACCGCACCCGCTTCTGCCCGACGAAGGAGACCCATGACCGACCTGCCCCAGCTGCCCGCCGGATTCCGCTTCGGGATGTCGACCGCGTCGTACCAGATCGAGGGCGCGGTCGGCGAGGACGGCCGCGGACCCTCGATCTGGGACACCTTCACGCACGAGCCGGGTCGCATCCGGAACGGCGAGACGGGCGATGTGGCGATCGACCACTACCACCGCTGGGAGGGCGACCTCGCGCATCTCGCCGACGCCGGCATCCACGACTACCGCTTCTCGATCGCGTGGCCGCGCATCGTGCCGGGCGGCACCGGCGCGGTGAACGAGAAGGGACTCGCGTTCTACGACCGGCTCGTCGACGGGCTGCTCGAGCGCGGCGTCCGGCCGGTGCCCACTCTGTACCACTGGGATCTGCCGCAGGCGCTCGAAGACCGCGGCGGCTGGATGGTGCGCGACACCGCCGAGGCGCTCGCCGACTACGCCGCCGTCGTGGCCGAACGGCTCGGCGACCGCGTGCGCGACTGGATCACCCTCAACGAGATGAGCGTGCACACCCTCTACGGGTACGCGCTCGCCGATCACGCGCCGGGCCGCGGGCTGGGCTTCGGTGCGCTTCCGGCCGCACACCACCAGCTGCTCGCGCACGGCCTGACCGTCGCGCGGCTGCGGGAGGCGGGAGCGACACGCGTGGGCGTCGCCCAGCAGCACTTCCCGGTCGAACCGGCGTCGGATGCCGAAGAGGATCTGGTCGCGGCCGGCACCTTCCACGCCCTCACCAACCGGCTGTTCTCGCAGCCGATCCTGGCCGGCAGCTACCCCGAGGAGCTGCGGCCGATGCTGCCCGTCGACGACGACCAGCTCGCATCCGACCTCGAGCTCATCTCCGCGCCCCTCGACTTCTACGGCGTCAACTTCTACGAGCCCGTACGGGTCGCGGCCCCACGCGCCGATCTCGACACGGCCGGGGCGATCGAGGTCGAGCTGCCCGAGGGCCTGCCGTTCGCGCCCGTGCCCTACCCATCGGAGGAACGCACCGACTTCGGCTGGGCGATCGTGCCCGCCGCGCTCACCGCGGTGCTCGTCGAACTGCACGAGAGCTACCCGGGCATGCCGCCCATCGTCATCACCGAGAGCGGCGCGTCGTTCCACGACGTGCCTGCGGCCGACGGCACGGTGCACGATCCGCGGCGCATCGCGTACCTGGATGCGCACCTGCGCGCGGTCGCGGATGCCGTGGCCGCGGGCGTCGACGTGCGCGGCTACTACGTGTGGAGCGCCTTCGACAACTTCGAGTGGGCCGCCGGCTACCAGGAGCGCTTCGGCCTCGTCTACGTCGACTACGCGACGCAGGAACGCATCCGCAAGTCGTCGTGGGGGTGGTACCGCGACGTCATCGCCGCGAACGCGTAGCCGGCGCGGTCTCTGCTCCCGAGTCGAGCAGGTAGCATGGCAAGCGGTCATTTATCTCGATATCGAACTATCTCGGTGTCAAGACACTTCGGACCCCCACCATCCCCGACGCATTGGAAGAAGCGACAAGCGTGGATCTCTACGAGTACCAGGCCCGCGACATGTTCGAGAAGCACGGGGTTCCTGTGCTCGCCGGCATCGTCGCAGACACCCCCGCCGAGGCACGCGCCGCGGCCGAGAAGCTCGGCGGCGTGACCGTCGTCAAGGCGCAGGTGAAGACCGGCGGCCGCGGCAAGGCCGGCGGCGTGAAGGTCGCCAAGACCCCCGCGGATGCCGAGGCGGCCGCTTCGGCGATCCTGGGCCTCGACATCAAGGGCCACGTCGTGAAGCGCCTCATGGTGGCGGCGGGTGCCGACATCGCGCAGGAGTTCTACTTCTCGGTGCTGCTCGACCGCGCCAACCGCAGCTACCTCTCGCTCGCCTCCTACGAGGGCGGCATGGAGATCGAGCAGCTCGCCGAGGAGCGCCCCGAGGCGCTCGCGCGCGTCGCCGTCGACCCGCTCACGGGCATCACGCTCGAGAAGGCCCGCGAGATCGCGGTGGCCGCGAAGTTCCCGGCCGAGCTGGTCGAGAAGGTGGCTCCCGTCTTCGTGAAGCTCTACGAGGTCTACACCTCCGAGGACGCGACGCTCGTCGAGGTGAACCCGCTCGTGCTCACCGGTGCCGGCGACATCGTGGCCCTCGACGGCAAGATCTCGCTCGATGACAACGCGAGCGAGGTGCGTCACCCGGGTCACGAGGAGCTCGAAGACAAGGGCGCCGCCGACCCGCTCGAGGCGAAGGCCAAGGCTGCGGGACTCAACTACGTGAAGCTCGACGGCGAGGTCGGCATCATCGGCAACGGTGCGGGGCTCGTCATGTCGACCCTCGACGTCGTGGCCTACGCCGGTGAGAACCATGGCGGCGTGAAGCCCGCCAACTTCCTCGACATCGGCGGGGGCGCATCCGCTGAGGTCATGGCCAACGGGCTGGATGTGATCCTCGGCGACGAGCAGGTCAAGTCGGTTTTCGTGAACGTGTTCGGCGGCATCACCTCGTGCGTGGCCGTCGCGAACGGCATCGTGAAGGCGCTCGAGATCCTCGGTGACGCGGCCACCAAGCCGCTCGTCGTGCGTCTCGACGGCAACCAGGTGGAGGAGGGGCGCGCGATCCTCGCGGCCGCGAACCACCCCCTCGTGACCATCGCCACCTCCATGGACGACGGGGCCGACAAGGCCGCGCGCGCTGCCGCCTGACCGCCCCGCGAACGCAAGGACTGAACAGAATGTCGATCTTCCTCACCAAGGACTCCAAGGTCATCGTCCAGGGCATCACCGGCGGCGAAGGCACCAAGCACACCGCGCTCATGCTCAAGGCGGGCACGCAGGTCGTGGGCGGCGTGAACGCCCGCAAGGCCGGCACGACCGTGTCGCACACCGACAAGGACGGCAACGCCGTCGAGCTGCCGGTGTTCGCATCCGTCGCCGAGGCGATGGAGAAGACCGGGGCGGATGTCTCGGTCGCCTTCGTGCCTCCCGCCTTCACGAAGGACGCGATGATCGAGGCCATCGATGCCGAGATCCCGTTGCTCGTCGTGATCACCGAGGGCGTGCCGGTGCAGGACAGCGCCGAGGCATGGGCCTACGCGCAGTCGAAGGGCAACGCCACCCGTATCATCGGGCCGAACTGCCCCGGCATCATCACCCCGGGCGAGGCGCTCGCGGGCATCACGCCCGCCAACATCACGGGCAAGGGCCCGGTCGGGCTCGTGTCGAAGTCGGGCACGCTGACCTATCAGATGATGTACGAACTGCGTGACCTCGGCTTCTCGACCGCGATCGGCATCGGCGGCGACCCCGTGATCGGCACGACGCACATCGACGCGCTTGCCGCGTTCGAGGCCGACCCCGAGACGAAGGCCATCGTCATGATCGGCGAGATCGGCGGCGACGCCGAGGAGCGCGCGGCCGAGTACATCAAGGCGAACGTCACGAAGCCGGTCGTCGGCTACGTCGCGGGCTTCACGGCCCCCGAGGGCAAGACGATGGGCCACGCGGGTGCCATCGTGTCGGGCTCGGCCGGCACGGCGCAGGCCAAGAAGGAGGCCCTCGAGGCGGCGGGCGTGCGCGTCGGCAAGACGCCGTCCGAGACCGCCGCGCTGCTGCGCGAGGTGCTCGCCGGCTGAGGCCGCATCCGCTCTCACGGGCTGCCACCGCATCCGTTCTCACGGGCTGCCACCGCATCCGTTCGTCGCGCCCCGTCCGGTCCGCCGGGCGGGGCGCGTCGTCGTCTGCGGTGGTTCTTCATCAAACGCTGTAGCGTCTGCCCCCGAGCGGCTGTGATCTCTGGCGCGGCCGGTCGAGCGCTACAGCGTTTGACGGGAGACCGACCGTAGGCTCGGGTCATGAGCATCGAGGCCCTCCGCCGCAGCACGCCGTCGGCCGAGGGGGTGGATGCGGCATCCCTCGCCGCGTTCGTCGACGCGATCGAGGCGCACCCCGGCATCCGTCCCCACGGCCTCGTGCTGCTGCGGCACGGGGCGATCATCGCCCGGGCCGCGTGGGCGCCCTACCGTGCTGACCGGCCGGGCCTCGTCTACTCGCTCAGCAAGAGCTTCACCTCGACGGCCGCGGGCTTCGCGCGCGCCGAGGGGCTGCTCGATCTCGACACGCCCGTCATCGACTACTTCCCCGAGTACGACGCCGAGATCACCGACCCGCGCACCCGCCGCATGACGGTGCGCCACATCGCGTCGATGGCGAGCGGCCACGCCGACGAGACGCTCGACCGCGCGCTCGCGGCGGGCCGAGGCAACCTCATCCGCGGGTTCCTGAGCATCCCGCCCGACGCCGAACCGGGCACCCTGTTCGCCTACAACCAGCCGTGCACGTACACGCTCGGCGCGATCGTGCAGCGCGCATCCGGGCAGCGTCTCGTTGACTACCTGCGCCCGCGCCTCTTCGACCCGCTCGGCATCGGCGATGCCGCATGGGAGCAGCGGCCGCCCGGCCGCGACCTGGGCTTCAGCGGGTTGCATGTGACGACGGATGCGGTGGCCCGCCTCGGCCTGCTGTACCTGCAGGGCGGGCGCTGGGGCGACGCGCAGCTGCTCGACGCCGACTGGGTCGCCGAGGCGAGTCGCGTGCAGGTGGCGAACCCGGGCGGCAACGCCGACTGGTCTCAGGGCTACGGTCTGCAGTTCTGGATGTCGCAGCACGGTTTCCGCGGCGATGGCGCGTTCGGCCAGTTCTGCCTCGTACTCCCCGAGCAGGACGCGGTGCTCGCGCTCACGAGCGAGGCACCCGACATGCAGGCGGTGCTCGACCTCGTCTGGTCGCTGCTGCTGCCGGCGTTCGATGCACCGCATCCGGATGCGGCATCCGACGCAGCGCTCGCCCGGCGTCTCGCGGGCGCACGGCTGGCCGCCCCGCCGCTCGCACCGCATCCGGACGACCCCGCCGCATGGGACCGCGCCGCGTTCGCCCTCGACCGCCCGACGGGCGCCGCCGTCTCGATCCGCGGCATACGGCTGCGCGCCGACGGCGACGGCTGGGTGCTGACGCTCGACGACGCCGACGGGCCGCTGGACGTTCCCGTCGGTCGGGGCGGCGACTGGGTGGAGTCGGCCCCCGACGGCCTGCCGATCGCGGCGGCGGGCGGATGGGGCCCGGGCGGCTTCGTCGCCGAGCTCGCCTTCCTCGAGACCCCGCACACCGTGCGCATCACGTGCCCGCCTGGCGGTCCGGCCCGCGCCCGCTGGCTGAGCGAACCGCTCGGCTACCCCGGCATCCGCGCGCTGCGCCGCCCCGTCTGACCCGTGCGCCACCCCTGAGGGGTCGCAAAGTGTTCTCAACACGCCGAGATGGGCGCACTTTGCGACCCCTCACGGGGTGGCCGCGCCCACGTAGGCTGAGCGCATGACGACCTCCCGCCGCCTGGGCGCCCTCGCCGTCGTGACCATCGCCGCTCTCGCGCTCAGCGGATGCGGCATCCTGCCGTTCTTCCCGGGCGGCGGCGGAGGTGGGGCCGAGCGCCCGGGCCCCACGGGCGAAGACGTCGCGGCCGAGCTCGAGCAGTACTACACGCAGCAGCTCGACTGGTCGGGATGCGGCGGCAGCGGCATCGACTGCACCGAGGTGACCGTGCCGCTCGACTGGAGCGACCCCGGCGGCGACACGATCGAGATCGCGATCGCCCGCCACAAGGCGAACGGCACCCCGCTCGGGTCGCTGCTCATCAACCCGGGCGGGCCGGGAGGCTCCGGCTACGACTTCGTGCACGACTCGGCGGGCTTCGTCGTCACCTCCGAGGTGCTGTCGAAGTACGACGTGATCGGCTTCGACCCCCGCGGCGTCAACAACTCGGCGCCCATCGAGTGCTACACCGACACCGCGGATCAAGACGACTACCTCTACGGCACCTACGCATCCGCCTACGGCACGCAGGGCTGGCTCGACGAACTCACCGTGCGCGAGAAGCGCTGGGCCGCGACGTGCCACGAGAACACCGGCGACCTTCTCGGCCACCTGGATGCCGCATCCGTCGCCCGCGACATGGACGTCATCCGCGCCGTGCTCGGCGACACCGAGCTGCACTACCTCGGCTACTCGTACGGCACCTACCTCGGCACCGTGTACGCCGAGCTGTTCCCCGAGAAGGTCGGGCGCATGGTGCTCGACGGCGCGGTCGACCCGCAGGTGGGCGACCTCGACGCGTTGACCGTGCAGATGGCGGGCTTCGACTCCGCGCTGCGGGCCTACATGGAGTGGTGTCTGCAGGGTTCGGATTGCCCGTTCCGCGGAAGCACGGATGCGGCGCTCGCCTCGGTGCGGCAGATGCTCGACACGGTCGACCGGCGCGGCTTCGTCGCATCCGACGGCCGCGAGCTCGACTCGGCGTCGGTCGCGACCGGCATCATCTTCACCCTCTACTCGGAGGGCTACTGGCCCGAGCTGTCGAACCTGTTCACGCAGCTGCGGCGCGGCGACGCCGACACCGTGTTCGCGTACGCCGACGCCTACAACGGCCGCACCCCGAGCGGCTACGACGACAACTCGATGGACATCTACACGGCCGTCACCTGCAACGAGGGCACGCTCGCGAGCGACGGCGTCGACGTGTTCGCCGGGCTCGAGCAGATCGATGCGGCAGCGCCCATCCTGGGACGCTACGCGGCGTACGACGACTACGCGGTGCTCAAGGTCGTGTGCTCGAACTGGCCGGTGCCGGTCGCGCAGCTTCCCGAGACCTTCACGGCTCAGGGCGCTGCACCCATCATGGTGATCGGCACGACCAACGACCCGGCCACCCCGTACGCCAACGCGGTCTCGCTCGCCCAGCAGCTCTCGAGCGGCTTCCTCGTGAGCTACGACGGTGAGGGGCACACGATCTACGCACAGGGTGTCGCGTGCATCGACGACACGGTCGACGCGTACCTCATCTCGGGCACCGTGCCGGCATCCGACCCCCACTGCTGACCCGCCCCACCTCCACCTCGCGGCTATTCGGGATGCGGCTGCGCGGCACCGGGTCGGCAGCCGGAGCGTGACATAGGGTCGCATCGTGACCCGTCGCCTCACCCTGCTCTTCTCGGGTGCCGAGGCGTTGCTCGTCGCGGCGATCGGGGTCGCGATTCCGCTGCTGCTCGCGACGCTGCTGTGGGCCGTGCAGTTCGGTTTCGGTCCCGACTGGGCGATCTTCTGGCGCGCCTCGGTCGACGTGTGGCTCATCGGCCACGGCGTCGATGTGACCTTCACGCTCGATGAGCTCACGGCCGCGACGATCGGGGCGCCGGCCGGAACGGTCGTCGTGGTGTCGATCGCGGCGCTCGGCTTCGCGCTGCTGACGCTGCTGCTCGGCGTGCGCGCCGGCGCCCGCGTCGCCGAGACCGGGCACCGGATGCTCGGCGAACTCACCGCGCTCGTGGTGTTCGGCGGTGTCTCACTGCTGCTGACGCTCTCGGCCGTGCACCCGGCCGCGCGTCCCTCGATCTGGCAGGGCGCGGTGCTGCCGTCGCTCGTCTTCGGGGTGGGGCTGCTGCTCGGGGTGCTGCGAGCGGATGCCGACCGCGGCTCCGAGGTGCGCGGTCGCCTCGCAGCGTGGGCGGCATCCGGGAACCCACGCGTGCGAGCGGGGCTCGGGGCGGCGCTGCGGGCGGGCGCCGCATCCGTCATGCTCGTCGTGCTCGTGAGCGCCGTGACCGCGACGGTTGTGCTCGCGGCGGGCTATGCGCAGGTGATCCGGCTGTATGAGACCCTGCACACCGAGGTGCTCGGCGGCGTCGCGCTCACGGCGGGGCAGTTCGCGTTCGTGCCGAACATCGTGCTCTGGGTGGCGTCATGGTTCGCGGGCCCCGGCTTCGCGCTCGGCGCGGGGTCGCAGGTGTCGCCGCTCGGCACCTCGGTGGGGCCGCTGCCGGCGATCCCGCTGCTCGGCGCGCTGCCTGCGGGCGAGCTCTCGTTCGGGTACGTGGGGCTCGCGGTGCCGATCGTCGCGGCCTTCCTCGCGGCGACCGCCGTGCGTCCGGCGCTCATGCGGGCGGTGGGCGACGGATCACGACTGGGCTGGTCGGCGTTCGTCACGGTCGTGGGGGGTGCGGCCGGCGGCCTGCTCTTCGGGCTGCTCGCGGCGGCGTCCGCGGGCGCGCTCGGGCCGGGTCGTTTCGACCAGGTGGGACCCGACGCGCTCGCCGTGGGCCTCGCATCCGCTCTCGAGTTCGCGGTCGGGCTCGCCCTCGGCTTCACCGCCGCGTCGCTCCCCTCGCTCCTCCGCCGCGGTTCCTCCGGTCAAACGCTGTAGCGTTCCCCGCCGCGCGCCAGTCTTCCCTGCCGCTCTCGGGCAGGCGCTACAGCGTTTGACGACATAGACCGACCGGTAGGCTGGCCGCGTGCTGCGAGTCGTCGTCCTCATCTCGGGGGGCGGCTCCAACCTGCGGGCTCTGCTCGAGGCGACGCAGCATCCGGAGTTCCCGGCGCGCGTCGTCGCGGTCGGCGCCGACCGCCCCGCGACCGGGCTCGCCCACGCCGAGCACTTCGGCATCCCGAGCTTCGTCGTGCCGTTCACCTCGTTCCCGACGCGTGAGGCGTGGGGCGACGAGCTGCTCGCCCAGCTGCGCGAGTGGGAGCCCGACCTCGTGGTGCTCTCGGGCCTCATGCGCCTGCTGCCGCCGCAGGTGGTCGAGGCGTTCAGCCCCGCCCTCATCAACACGCACCCCGCCTACCTGCCCGAGTTCCCGGGCGCACACGGCGTGCGGGACGCGCTCGCGGCGGGCGTCGCCCAGACGGGCGCGAGCGTCATCGTGGTCGACAACGGTGTCGACACCGGCCCGATCCTCGCCCAACGCCGGGTGCCGATCCTGCCGGGCGACACCGAAGCCACCCTCCACGACCGCATCAAGCCCGTCGAGCGCGAACTGCTCATCCAGACGGTGCGCGACGTGGCCGACCACACCATCGAGCTGAAGGAGTACGCATCGTGAGCGGCGCGACCATCGATCCCTCCCTCTACCGCGAGCGCGACCGCGTTCGAATCCGCCGGGCCCTCGTCGCGGTCTCCGACAAGACTCACCTCGTCGAACTGGCGCGGGCGCTCGCGGATGCAGGGGTCGAGATCGTCTCCACGGGCGGCACCTCGAAGGCGATCGCGGATGCCGGCATCCCGGTCACCCAGATCGGCGACCTCACGGGCTTCCCCGAGCACCTCGACGGTCGCGTGCGCACGCTGCACCCCAAGGTGCACTCGGGGCTCCTCGCCGACCTGCGCCTTGAGAGCCACGAGGCAGAGCTCTCCCAGTTCGGCATCGAGCCGTTCGAGCTGCTCGTCGTGAACCTCTACCCCTTCGCCGAGACGGTCGCCTCGGGCGCGGCCCCGGATGCGGTGATCGAGCAGATCGACATCGGCGGCCCCGCCATGGTGCGCGCGGCAGCGAAGAACCACGCCAACGTCGCGGTCGTCACCTCGCCGCACGCCTACGACGGCATCATCGATGCGCTCGCGGCGGGCGGCACGACCCTCGCACAGCGTCGCGAACTCGCCGTCGAGGCCTTCCGACACACGGCGAGCTACGACATCGGGGTCGCCAGCTGGATGGGCTCCGTCGTCGCCCCCGACGACGAGGGTTCGGGATTCCCCGGCTGGACCGGCGCCAGCTGGAACCGCGCCCAGGTGCTGCGCTACGGCGAGAACTCGCACCAGCGCGCCGCGCTCTACCGTTCGCCGTCCGGACGCGGCATCGCCCAGGCGACGCAGCTGCAGGGCAAGGAGATGTCGTACAACAACTACGTCGACGCGGATGCCGCCCTGCGCGCCGCCTACGACCATGAGACCCCCGCGGTCGCGATCATCAAGCACGCCAACCCGTGCGGCATCGCCACCGCCGACACGATCTCCGAAGCGCACGCGCTCGCGCACGCGTGCGATCCGGTGTCCGCCTACGGCGGCGTGATCGCGTCGAACCGCGTCATCACGCGGGAGGCGGCCGAGTCGATCGCCCCGATCTTCACCGAGGTCGTCGTGGCGCCCGGCTTCGAGGAGGGCGCACTCGAGGTGCTCGCCGGCAAGAAGAACCTGCGACTGCTGGAACTGCCCGCGGATGCCGCTCGCAGCGCACTCGAGCTGCGACAGATCTCCGGCGGCCTGCTGCTGCAACAGGCCGACACGCACTTCGCCGACCCGTCCACCTGGACCCTCGCATCCGGTGACCCCGCCGACGAGGCCACCCTCTCCGACCTCGCCTTCGCTTGGCGGGCGGTGCGCGCCGTCAAGTCGAACGCGATCCTGCTGGCCGCAGGCGGCGCCTCCGTCGGCGTCGGCATGGGCCAGGTGAACCGCGTCGACTCGTGCAAGCTCGCCGTCGAGCGCGCCGGCGACCGGGCCGCGGGATCGGTGGCCGCATCCGACGCGTTCTTCCCCTTCGACGACGGCCCCCGCATCCTGCTCGAGGCCGGAATCCGCGCCATCGTGCAGCCCGGCGGCTCCATCCGCGACGCCGACGTCGTCGCCGCCTGCCAGGAGTACGGCGTCACCCTCTACCTCACGGGGGAGCGGCACTTCTTCCACTGAATCTTCTGGCGTCGCGATAATCCGCGACGCTCGGCCGAGTCGGCGGCCCCGCGCGAGGGCCCGCCGCCTCGAGTGCCGACACAGGTGGGTGTTTGCGGGGATCCGCCGTGCTGCGTGTCTGGCGTCGCGATAATCCGCGACGCTCGGCCGTTCGGCCGGCCGTGCGCGAACGCCCGGCCGAACGGGTGCCGACACCGGTGGGTGTTTGCGGGAATCCGCCGCTGCTTGTCTGGCGCGGCGATAATCCGCCGCGCTCGGCCGAGACGGCGGCCCCGCGCGAGGGCCCGCCGTCTCGAGTGCCGACACAGGTGAGGGTTATGCGGGGATCCGCCGCTGCTTGTCTGGCGTCGCGATAATCCGCGACGCTCGGCCGTTCGGCCGGCCGTGCGCGAACGCCCGGCCGAACGGGTGCCGACACCGGTGGGCACCGGCGGGGCGCGGGTGCGACAGGATGGGGGGATGGGCGTGACGGTGTCGGATGCGGCGGGCTGGCGCATCCGTCGCTTCTCGATCACGCTCGCGATCGTCGTGGCGGTCGGCGCCCTCGTCGGCGGTGCGGTCACGGTCGCCTCGAGCGTGGCCCGCGAGAACGCTCTCGGTGATCGCACCCCGTGGCAGAACGACGAGGTCGTGCACGCCGAACGGGAGGGTGACGTCTGGAGCTCTGACGGCTCCGCCCTCGTGACCCTGCCGGAGGAGCTGCTCGGGCGTCCGGCGCGGATCACGATGGCCGAGAGGCGCGAATCGCTCGGCCTCTACATGCTCGACGACGAGGGGCTGCCCGTCTACTTCGGCTCGGTCTTCGACTGGGAGCCGACGGTGATCCCGGTCTACGACAACCGCGAGTTGTGGGTCTTGGGCGGCGGCCGCTGGCAGCTGACCCTGGAACCTGCGGAAGCGCTGCCGCTCGTCTCCGGCGACCACGGCGTCGGCGACGTGCTGTTTCACTACCGCGGTGACGCGACCACCGCGACCATCTCGTGGACCGGTGAGGGCTCGCTCTACCTCGACGCGATCGGCGAGAGCGGGCTCGAGTCGCTCGTCTCCGAGCGCTCCGACGGGGCTGCCGGCAGCCGCCGCGTCGCGTGGCAACCCTCGGAGTACGTGCTGTTCACGATCTCGTCGTACGGCGAGCTCGAATGGACGATCCACCTCGACGAGGAGGTGGCCCCGTGAGCACGTCACGCGTCGGAGCGGCGCCGGGGGTCGGCTGGATGCTCGCCTGCAGCCTGTGGCTGCTGCCGGTCGTGTTCGGTTTCGGCCTCACCTCGTGGATCGGCTTCGCGGTGATCGGTGTGCTCGTCGTGCGCATCCGGTGGATGCTGCTGGCTGGCGTGCAGCTGTGGGTGCTGTTCCAGCTGCCGATCGACGATCTCGTCGACCTGCCGCTGCGCGTCACTCTGGGCTACCTGTATCCCTCCGACGTGCCGCTCCTGACGCTCTACGGCGTGAGCCTCGTCTACGCGCTCTGGGCCAACCGGGTGTGGCTGCGCGTGCTGTGGTCGCGCCGCGAACGCGGGCAGCGGATGCTGGGCTGGGTCGCGCCGTCGACACCGGCGAGCGCTCCCGCGGTCGAGCCCTCCGTCGCTTCCGCGGCCGCTCCCGCGGTCGTTCTATCGGTGGAGCACGCACCCGCACCGGATCCGGATGCGGAGCGCGCGGCGCTCGAGGAGCGTGCGGCCCGCGCCTTCCACGCCGTGCAGCAGCGCGAGGAGGCGGCCCTGGCCGAGGCCGCGCTGCACCGCACGACCCTCCCGCAGACCGCCCTGCCGCAGACGACCCTCCCGCAGACGACCCTCCCGCAGACGACCCTCCCGCAGACGACCCTGCCCGGTGGGCTGCCGCACGGACCGCTCGACGTGCGCACCGCATCCGTCGACGAGCTCGCGGCGATCCCCGCGATCGGCCCGGCTCGTGCCGCCCTGATCGTGGCGGCGCGTGGGGTGCGCCCGCTCGAGACGATCGACGATGTCATCGAGCTGCTCGAACTCCCCGCGGCCGACCTCATCCGGGTGCGCCCGTACCTGACGTTCTGACGCGGCCGACATCCGCCCCGCAGACGCGGATGGCGCGGTTCCGGCCGGATGGCACCGGCGAAACCGCGCCATCCGGCCGAAACCGCGCCATCGGCGAGCGGGGCGCGGATGCGGCGTCAGGCGAAGAGCATCTCGATGGGCCCGCGCGCGAAGTAGATCACGAAACCGACCGCGACCACCCACAGCAACGGGTGGATCTCGCGCGCCTTGCCGCTGAGCGACTTCACGAGCACCCAGCTGATGAAGCCCGCGCCGATACCGTTCGCGATCGAATAGGTGAGCGGCATGACGGTGACCGTGAGGAACACCGGCAGCAGGGCCGCGAAGTCGGTCAGGTCGATGTGACGGATCTGCGACATCATCATGGCGCCGACCACGACGAGCGCGGCCGCCGCGATCTCGGTCGGCACGATCTCGGTGAGCGGCGTGAAGAACATCGCGAGCAGGAACATCGCACCCGTGATGACGTTCGCGAAGCCCGTGCGTGCACCCTCGCCGATGCCGGAGCCCGACTCGATGAACACCGTGTTCGACGACGACGAGGTGAGACCACCCGCGACCGCGCCGACGCCCTCGACGATGAGCGCCGACTTGATGCTCGGGAAGTCGCCCTTCGCGTCCGCGAGGTTCGCCTCCTTCGCGAGCCCCGTCATGGTGCCCATCGCGTCGAAGAAGTTCGTGAACACGAGCGTGAACACGAGCATGATGAGCGTCACGATGCTGACCTTGCCGAGGTCGAATCCGAAGTCGACGGCGCCGACGAGGCTCAGGTCGGGAAGCTGGAACGGCGAGCCGGTGAGGGCGGGCACCGTGAGGCTCCAGCCGCCGGGGTTCACGCCGTCGTCGGTGAACTTCGGCCCGATGTGCCAGATCGCCTCGACGACGACAGCGATGACGGTGCCCGCGACGAGGCCGATGAGCAGGCCGCCCTTGACCTTGCGGGCCACCAGGATGCCGGTGAGCAGCAGCGTCACCACGAACAGCACGGTCGGAACGGTCGCGACCGAGCCTCCGACGCCGAGGCCGACGGGCGGCGAGTCGGCACCCGTGGCGGTGACGAAGCCCGAGTTGACGAAGCCGATGAAGGCGATGAAGAGGCCGATACCGACCGTGATGGCGAGCTTGAGCTGCATCGGCACGGCGTCGAAGATGAGCTTGCGGAGCCCCGTGGCGGCCAGCAGTACGATCACGAGACCGTTGATGACGACGAGCGCCATCGCCTCGGGCCAGGTGACCTGACCGACGACCGAGAACGCGAGGAACGCGTTGATGCCGAGGCCCGCGGCGAATGCGAACGGCAGCCGCGTGATGAGGCCGAACAGGATCGTCATGACGCCGGCGGTGAGCGCCGTCGCGGCACCCAGAGCGCTGAAGCTCAGGGTGTTGCCGTCGATGTCCGCCGCACCCGACAGGATGATCGGGTTGAGGATGACGATGTAGGCCATCGTCACGAAGGTCACGAGGCCGCCCCGCACCTCCGTGCCGATCGTGGAACCGCGCTCCGAGATGCGGAAGAAGCGGTCGAAGGCGGACGTTGATTCCGTCGGCTTGTCTGTGGTGGTCACGAATGCTCCGGGGTCGAGGGAGTGGGCGGCAGTGCCCGAGGCGATTCTAGGGCTCGCGCTGCGGCCCGATCGACGCGACCCGCTCGCGGCCGCCCGCGGCATCCGCGTTGCGCCCGGACCGCGGCCGACGTAGTCTGATGGGCTGCGCTCCGCCGCCCGCGCCACACTCCATCCACACGCTCCTGCATGCGCCGCCGCATGCAGTTCCTGGGACGACCCATGCCTGAAACGACTCACACCCCGCCCGCACGCGGCACCGTGCGCACGCTTCTGCGCATCCTGCCGTTCGTGCGCCCCTACCTCGGCCGCACCGTCACGAGCTTCTTCGTGTACGTGGCGCTCACGATGGTGTCGCTCAGCGTGCCCATCGTGCTGCAGTGGATCATCGACGGCCCGCTCGCCACCGGCGACGCGGCGGCGGTCTGGCCGGCGGCCGGTGTCGTGCTCGGCCTCGGCGTCGCCGAGGGGCTGCTCATCATGCTGCGGCGCTTCCTCGTGCTCACCCCCTCGACGCACATCGAGGCGAACATGCGCACCGCGCTCTACGCGAAGCTGCAAGACCTCCCCGTCGCGTTCCACGACCGCTGGCAGTCGGGCCAGCTGTTGTCGCGCTCGATGAGCGACCTCTCGACGATCCGCCGCTGGCTCGCCTTCGGCGTGATCCTGCTCGTGGGCAACGTCGTCGTGATCGTCGTCGGCTTCGGCATCCTGTTCACCTGGTCGTGGCAGCTCGCGCTCGTGTTCATCATCGCCTCGATCCCGATGTGGGTCGTCGGCTTCCGGTTCGAGCACCGCTACTCGCTCGTCTCGCGTCGCGCGCAAGACCAGCAGGGCGACCTCGCCACGACGGTCGAGGAGTCGGTGCACGGCATCCGGGTGCTGAAGGCGTTCGGGCGCGGCAAGCACAGTCTCGAGAACTTCCTGCGTCAGGCCGAGGAGCTGCGCGGCACCGAGCTCGAGAAGGCGCGCTCGATCGCGGGGCTGTGGCTGTGGCTGCTGCTGATCCCGGATGTGGCGTTCGCCCTGTCGCTGCTGGGTGGCGTCGCGCTCGCCGCGTCCGGGCAGCTCACGGTCGGCGGACTCATCGCGTTCTTCGCCGCCGCGGCCGTGCTGCGCTGGCCGATCGAGTCGATCGGGTGGCTGCTGTCGATGACCTTCGAGACGCGCACGGCGGTCGAGCGCATCTTCGAGGTGCTCGACGAGCCGAACCCGATCGTCGACCCCGAGCACCCGGCCACGATCACCGAGCCGCGCGGGCGCCTCGTGTTCGAGAACGTGCACTTCCGCTACCAGGACTCGCCGGCAGCCGTGCCCGATCTGCTCGATGACATCGTGCTCGAGGTGCAGCCGGGCGAGACGATGGCGCTCGTGGGCCTCACCGGATCGGGCAAGACGACGCTCACGGCGCTCACGACCCGCCTCTACGACGTGACCGGCGGCCGGGTGCTGCTCGACGGCGTCGACGTGCGCGACCTCACGCGAGGCGAGCTGCGCGCGCGCATCGCGATGGCGTTCGAGGAGGCGACGCTGTTCTCGGCGTCGGTGCGCGAGAACGTGCTGCTCGGGCGCCCCGAGCTCGACCCGGACGCGCCCGAAGCGGATGCCGTGCTCGCCGAGGCGCTCGAGATCGCGCAGGCCGACTTCGTGGAGCGCTTGCCGCTCGGCGTCGACACGACGATCGGCGAGGAGGGGCTCAGCCTCTCGGGCGGACAGCGGCAGCGCATCGCGCTCGCGCGTGCCGTCGCCGCGCGACCCTCGGTGCTCGTGCTCGACGACCCGCTCTCGGCGCTCGACGTCGACACCGAGGCTCGCGTGGAGGCCGGACTGCGGCGGGTGTTGGCCGACACGACCGCGCTCGTCGTGGCGCACCGGCCCTCGACCGTCATGCTCGCCGACCGGGTGGCGCTGCTCGAGAACGGTCGTGTCACCGATGTCGGTCGGCACTCGGAGCTGCTCGCCCGCAATACGCACTACCGCTACGTGATCTCGTCGCTCGACGACGACCGCGAGTCGCGTGAGTTCGAGGTCGCGGAGGAGCGCGCCGCGCATACGTCGGCGCGCCAGGCTCGCGGAGGGATCCGATGAGTGCCGGGCTCGCAGGCGTCGAGGGGGAGGACCGCCAGGACTACACCCGCGAGGAGAGCCGCGCGATGCGGAAGCGCTCCCTCGTGCTGCTCGGGTCGCTGCTGCGGCCGCTGCGCGGGCGCGTCGTGCTCGCGATGCTCATGGTCGCCACGAGCACGGCCCTGCAGACCGCCGGCCCCGCGCTCATCGCGTTCGGCATCGACGCGGGCCTTCCCGCCATCCTGAACCACCAGGATGCGATGCCGCTCGCCGTCGTCGTGCTGCTGTACCTGGCGGCCGCGATCGTGGGCGCCGTGCTCATGTGGCACTACACGATCCTCGCGGCGCGCATCAGTCAGGCGTTCCTGTTCGACCTGCGCGGACGCATCTACCGGCACGCCCAGCTGTTGAGCCTCGAGTTCCACGAGAGCTACACCTCGGGCCGCATCATCGCGCGCCAGACGAACGACCTCGATTCGATCCGCGAGCTGCTCGACTCCGGCATCCAGGGCCTCATCCGCGGCGTGCTCTACATGGTCTTCATCGGGGTGGCGCTCGTGCTGCTCGACCCGCTGAGCGGCCTCGTGATCGCGTGCTCGCTGCCGGTGCTCGTGCTGCTCACCCGCTGGTTCCAGCTGAGCTCGCAGCGCGCCTTCCGCGCGACGCGCGTGCACTCGGCGCGCCTCATCGTGAAGTTCGTCGAGACCATGACGGGCATCCGGGCGGTGAAGGCGTTCCGTGCGGAAGACCGCAACGCGGTCGAGTTCGGCGAGCATGTCGAGAACTACCGCGACGCCAACGCGAAGGCGATCGGCGTGTTCGGCATCTTCGACCCGAGCCTCGTCGTGGTCGGCAACACGGTCGTGGCCGCCGTGCTGCTCGTGGGCGGGCTGCGGGTCGCGGATGGCGCGCTCGCCGTGGGCGTGCTGCTCGCGGTGCTCATGTACACGCGGCGCTTCTTCGACCCGATGGAGGAGATGGCGCAGTTCTACAACTCCTACCAGTCGGCCGCCGCCGCGCTCGAGAAGATCTCGGGCGTGCTCGAGGAGACCCCGAGCGTGCCCGACCCGGCACGCCCCGTCGACCTGTGGGAGGCCAAGGGCGCTCTCGACTTCGACGACGTGCGCTTCGCGTACCACGACGACCGCGTCATCCTGCCCGACTTCGAGCTGCACATCCCGGCCGGGCAGACGGTTGCTCTCGTCGGCTCGACGGGGGCCGGCAAGTCGACGCTCGCCAAGCTCGTGGCGCGCTTCTACGACCCCACCGAGGGCGTCGTGCGGCTCGACGGCGTCGACCTGCGCGAGGTGCACCCGAAGGATCTGCGGCGGGCGATCGTCATGGTCACCCAGGAGGCGTACCTGTTCTCGGGCACGGTGGCCGACAACATCGCGCTGGGCAAACCGGGGGCGACGCAGGACGAGATCGAGGCGGCCGCGCGCGCGGTCGGGGCGCACACGTTCATCGAGGCCCTTCCGCAGGGCTACGACACGGATGTGAACAAGCGCGGCGGGCGCGTGTCGGCCGGCCAGCGTCAGCTGCTGTCGTTCGCGCGCGCCTTCCTCGCGAATCCGGCGGTGCTGATCCTCGACGAGGCGACGGCATCCCTCGACATCCCGAGCGAGCGGCTCGTGCAGGAGGGGCTCACGACGCTGCTCGCCGATCGCACCGCGATCGTGATCGCGCACCGGCTCTCGACGGTCGCGATCGCCGACCGGGTGCTCGTGATGGAGCACGGGCGCATCGTCGAAGACGGCACACCCGCCGAGCTCATCGGCGGCGACGGTCGCTTCGCGACGCTGCACAGGGCCTGGAGGGATTCGCTCGTGTGAGCGAATCCCTCCCGCTGCGCGGGTGCTCCTGACTGTCGAGGTGGCCCCGGAGCCGCCGAGCGGCGTCTCGAAACCACCGTCGCTATAGTGCTCAGCCGATCGCGTTGACGATGATCATCAGCACGACGATCACCGCGACGACACCGCCCGCCGCGACGGCGAGCATCGTGATGAGCTTCTTGCGGTCGAGCGTCTCGCGGAACCCGAGGCCGCCGGCCTCGCGCCGCACGAGCCGGCGGATCGGCTCGGCGCTCACGTGCAGGTCGACCTCGTCGCCCAGGCGCTGCTTGGGTCCGCCGGTCGGGGCGGCCGACAGCCGAGGCTTGTCGTTCTCCCAGTCGATGTAGCGCGGGGTCTCGATGATCGTGAACTTCGAGTCGATCTCGTCGGTGACGATCTGGTAGCTCGCGGTCTCGGTGAGGTTGGTGCGGGCGATGATCTCCCACCACCGGGGGTTCTGGATGTCGAGGTCGACGGAGAAACCCTTGGCGTTGCGGGTGAAGACGAAAGCGGTGCCGCTCATGTGCCTCTGCATCATCGCCATGAGGTCATCGGTTCGGGTCATGGCAAGAGAGGCTACCGGTCTCGGCGCGTCCGCCGAACGCGCCCGTTCGGGGGATGCCGTCCCCGCCGCGCTCAGTCGGGCTGGTGTCGCGCGTGCGCGAGATCGACGCGGAACACGCTGCGGTCCCGCGACCACACGAGCGGCGTACCCTCCGCGCGGTAGAACTCGAGCGCCCGGCCCTCGTGGCACTGGGGCGGGTGCCCGCTCGCCCGCACGACGCGCCACCACGGCACCTCCGAGCCGTAGTACGCCATCACCTGGCCGACACCTCGCGCGGCGCGCGACCCGATCGCGGCGGCGACGTCGCCATAGCTCATCACCCGGCCCTCGGGGATCGCGGCGACCACCTCGAGCACGGCACCGACGAAGTCCTCGTTCGGCTGCGGCATCCGGTTGACCTCGCCTCGATGCGGATGTCAGAGCGCGAGCGCGCCCAGGTTCTCGCCGTAGGGGGTCTCGCCCACGATCTCGAAACCGACAGCCTTGAAGAACGCCTCGGGACCCGCCTCACCCGACGCCCACACCACGGTGAGCCGCTCGAAGCCGCGGCGGCGCGCCTCGTCGGCGAGTTCCTTCACGGCGAAGCGGCCGACGCCGGAACCCTGAGCATCCGCTTCGACGTGGATGCGCCACAGCGCGGCCTTCAGATACTCCTCGGGTGCATCGGGGTCGAAGGTGCCCATGACGTAGCCGACGAGATGGTCGCCGTCCATCACGACGCGGGGCCAGGAGCCTGCCGGGTCGAGGTCCTGTTCGACGTGCACGTAGGTCTCGGGGGCGATGAACGCCTCCTGGCCCGGCTTCAGTGCGAGGTTGCGGGCCGCGACGATGGTCTGCGCCGTCAGCTCTTCCAGTCTCAGGTCCGCCATCCAGCCAGGCTAACCCTCAGGGCGGTCGCGTGCATAGATATCTCGATGTCGAGATATCTCGGATCCAAGGTAGGCTGGTCGGCGGCTTGCAAGCGAAAGCGCATTTAACGAAAGGGTCGCACGTGGTCGACAAGATCAAGGTCGAGGGAACGGTCGTCGAGCTCGACGGCGATGAGATGACGCGCATCATCTGGCAGTTCATCAAGGACCGCCTCATCCACCCCTACCTCGACCTCACGCTCGAGTACTACGACCTCGGCATCGAGCACCGCGATGCGACCGACGACCAGGTCACGATCGACGCGGCGCACGCCATCCAGAAGCACGGCGTGGGCGTCAAGTGCGCCACCATCACGCCCGACGAGGCGCGCGTGGCCGAGTTCGGCCTCAAGAAGATGTGGAAGAGCCCGAACGGCACCATCCGCAACATCCTCGGCGGCGTCATCTTCCGCGAGCCGATCGTCATCTCCAACATCCCGCGCCTCGTGCCGGGCTGGAACAAGCCGATCATCATCGGCCGTCACGCCTTCGGCGACCAGTACCGCGCGACCGACTTCGTGTTCGAGGGCGCCGGCACGCTCACGCTCTCGTTCCAGCCGGCCGACGGCGGCGAGGCGCAGAGTTTCGAGGTCTACCAGGCGCCGGATGGCGGCGTCGCCATGGCGATGTACAACCAGGACGCGTCGATCCGCGACTTCGCGCGCGCGAGCTTCAACTACGGGCTCGACCGCGGCTACCCCGTGTACCTCTCGACGAAGAACACGATCCTCAAGGCCTACGACGGTCGCTTCAAGGACCTCTTCCAGGAGGTCTTCGACGCCGAGTACAAGCAGAAGTTCGAGGCCGCCGGCCTCACCTACGAGCACCGCCTCATCGACGACATGGTCGCCTCCGCTCTCAAGTGGGAGGGCGGCTACGTCTGGGCCTGCAAGAACTACGACGGCGACGTGCAGTCAGACACCGTCGCGCAGGGCTACGGCTCGCTCGGCCTCATGACCTCGGTGCTGACCACGCCCGACGGCAAGATCGTCGAGGCGGAGGCCGCGCACGGCACGGTCACGCGCCACTACCGTCAGCACCAGGCGGGCAAGCCCACCTCGACCAACCCGATCGCCTCGATCTACGCGTGGACCCGCGGCCTCATGCACCGCGGCAAGCTCGACGGCAACCAGGCGCTCATCGAGTTCGCCGAGACCCTCGAAGACGTCGTCGTGAAGACCGTCGAGTCGGGCAAGATGACGAAGGACCTCGCGCTGCTCGTCGGCCCCGAGCAGGAGTGGCAGACCACCGAGGAGTTCCTCGCAACCCTCGACGAGAACCTCAAGGCGCGCCTCGGCTGACGACATGTGCTCGGCTGGTTGAGGAGCTCCCGGCGTAGCCGGGTGCGTCTCGAAACCAGCACCACGCATCAGTCGGAAGGGCCGGGTCGAAAGGCCCGGCCCTTCCTCGTCTCCGCCCCGTAGCGTGGAGGCATGACCGCTCCCACAACCGTCACCATCACGGGCGCCGCCGGCCAGATCGGATACGCCCTGCTGTTCCGCATCGCCTCCGGCGACATGCTCGGCGACACCCCCGTACGCTTGCGCCTGCTCGAGATCCCGCAGGCGGTCGCGGCCGCCGAGGGCACGGCAATGGAACTCGCGGACGCGGCGTTCCCGCTGCTGCAGTCGGTCGACGTCTTCGACGACGCGGATGCGGCGTTCGACGGCAGCGAGATCGCGCTGCTGGTCGGGGCGCGGCCGCGCACCGCCGGCATGGAGCGCGCCGACCTGCTCGCGGCGAACGCCGGCATCTTCGGCCCTCAGGGGCGCGCGATCAGCGATCACGCCGCCGACGGCATCCGGGTTCTGGTTGTGGGCAACCCCGCCAATACGAACGCGCTCATCGCGGCGGCGCACGCGCCTGACGTGCCCGCCGAGCGCTTCACGGCGATGACGCGGCTCGACCACAACCGGGGGCTCGCGCAGCTCGCCGCGAAGCTCGACGTCGGCGTCGGCCGCCTCAGCCGCATGAGCGTGTGGGGCAACCACTCGACGACCCAGGTGCCCGACCCGTCGCACGTGCTGCTCGACGGCGAGCCCGTCGGGGTCGACCCCGCGTGGGTGGCCGAGCAGTTCGTGCCGACCGTCGCGAACCGGGGAGCGGCCATCATCGCGGCGCGCGGTGCCTCATCCGCCGCGAGCGCGGCATCCGCGGCGGTCGACCACATGCGCGACTGGGTGCTCGGAACCCCCGAGGGCGACTGGGTGTCGGTGGCGCTGCCGAGCCGCGGCGAGTACGGCGTACCCGCGGGCCTCGTGAGCTCGTTCCCCGCGGTCTCGGTCGCGGGGGAGTGGCGCGTGGTCGAGGGCCTCGAGTGCTCGGATGCCGTGCGCGCCGGCATCGCGGCGTCGGTGGCCGAGCTCGCCGCCGAACGCGACGCGGTGCGTGCGCTCGGCCTCCTGCCGTAGCGCCTGGCGCGGTTTCGGCCCGGTGGCGCGGTTTCGCGGGTGCCATCGAGCCGAAACCGCACCATCCGCCGTCAGTAGAAGGTCTCGCCGCGCTCGAGCATCTCGACGAAGCGGCGCGCGTTGCGCTCGCGCGTCTCAGGCTTCTTGGCCTGCGTGATGCGGAAGATGAAGGCCCAGCGGTTCTGCGCGCTGAGCGTCGAGAAGAACGCGGATGCCGTGGGGCTCTGATCGAGCAGCACCTGCAGTTCGGGCGGTACCGGGGCATCCTTCTGCCGGTAGGCGGCATCCCAGCGCCCGTCCGCCTTCGCCCGCTCGACCTCGGCGAGGCCTGCGGGACGCATGCGCCCCTCGGCGATGAGTCGCGCGACGTGCTCCTGATTGATCTGCGACCACGGGCTGCGCGCGCGGCGCGGCGTGTAGGCCTGCAGGCTGAAGTTCTCGTCGAAGGCGCCGGCCTGCCCGTCGATCCAGCCGAAGCAGAGGGCGACGTCGAGCGCCTCCTGGCGGGTGATGCCCGGTTCGGTGGCCTTGGCCTTGAGGATCTTGACGCGCACGCCGTCGTGCGGCGGGTCGTTCTCGAGGAACGCCTCCCAGTCGCGCCAGTCGGTGAAGTGCAGGATCGGCTTCTCGGCGAACGACGACATGCCGCACACGATACGGGCCCCGGATGACACGCATCCGGGGCCCGTGGCTGCGGATGGCGCGGTTTCGGCTCGATGGCACCGGCGAAACCGCGCCATGCGGCCGAAACCGCACCAAGTGCGAGGGTTACGCGTCCGCGGTCTGGGCGTGCGCCTCGAGCTGCTCGGTGCGGGCGTTCGTCTGCACCTCGATCTTGCGCGGCTTGGCGGCCTCGCTCACCGGGATCACGACGCTCAGCACGCCGTTCTCGTAGCTCGCCGAGATGGCGGCCGTGTCGATGCCCTGCCCGAGGTTGAGCTGGCGCAGGAACGAGCCGCTCGTGCGCTCGCGTGCGATCCACTTCACCCCCTCGACGCTGCGCGGGGTGCGCTCGGCGCGGATCGTGAGCAGCTGCCCGTCGACGTCGATGTCGACGCTGCCCGGGTCGATGCCCGGCAGGTCGGCATTGAGCACGTAGTGGTCGCCGTCGCGGTAGAGGTCCATCGGCATGAGGCGCGGACCCTGGCGACTGTCGAGGAGCTGGCCGGCGACACGGTCGAGCTCGCGGAACGGGTCGAAGAACATGGTCATCGGGATTACCTCCTACTTCAGATGTGAGTCGGGTCGACTCAACTTCTCTGAGATCACTTTTAGCACTCGACGGGTGAGAGTGCCAAGATGCTCGCGCAGGGCGAACGGTAACGAGTTTGTAAACCTGGCTCGCAAACCTTGCACATTGTTTGTTCGTACGCTTTACTAACAAACATGCCCGCCCCCGAAGCGCAGCGCAGCGCTCTCCGTGCCCTTCGCCCCTCCGCGAAGGTGCTTCCCGAGCACGCGCGCAGCCACAACCGCTCGCTGGTGCTGCAGAACCTCTACCGCGGCGGCCTGCAGAGCCGCGCCGACCTCGCCCGCGAGACCGGCCTCACGCGCGTCACGATCTCCGACCTCGTCGCCGAGCTCATCGCCGACGGCTTCGTCGTCGAGACCGGCCACCGCGAGGAGGGCCGACCGGGCAAGCCCGCCATCCTGCTCGACATCAACCGCGGCGGCTACCGCATCATCGGCGTCGACCTCTCCGACACGGGCGTCTTCCGCGGCGCCGTGCTCGACATCGACGGCCACGTCATCACCCGCATGGAGCTCGCGACCGACGGCGCGGAGGGCGCGGAGGTCACCGCGATCCTCGTGCAGCTCGTGCGCGACCTCGCCGCCGCCGCCGACCTGCCCATCCTGGGCGTCGGCATCGGCTCGCCCGGCATCGTCGACCTCGCGGGCACCGTGCTCTCGGCGCCCAACCTCGGCTGGACCGACGAGCCGCTGCAGAGCATCCTCGAGGCGGCGACCGAGCTGCCCGTGCTCGTCGCCAACGACGCCAACGCCGCAGCGCTCGCCGAGCACAGCTTCGGTGACGCGGTCGGCGACTTCATGGTCATCCGGGTCGGCCGCGGTGTCGGCGCCGGACTCATCCTCGGCGGCACCCCCGTCTACGGCAGCCGCTTCGCCGCCGGTGAGCTCGGCCACGTCGTGGTCGGCACCGACGGTGGCGACCCCTGCGTGTGCGGCAAGCACGGCTGCCTCGAGACGTGGCTCTCGGTGCCGCGCCTGCGGGCCGGCCTCGACGCCGCCGGCGACGCCGCATCCCGTGACGCCGTGCTGCACACGGCGGGCGAGCGCCTCGGCATCGCCCTCGCGCCGGTCGTCGGCGCCCTCAACCTCGACGAGGTCGTCATCAGCGGCCCCGTCGAACTGCTCGAAGGCCCGCTCACCCAGGCGGCCATCGAGACCTTCCGTGCTCGCACGATGGCCGAATTCCACGGCGATCTGACGGTACGGATGTCCCACCTCGGCCAGGACATCGTCATGCGCGGCGCAGCCGCCATGGTCCTGTCGGGGAGGCTCGGGGTCTCCTGAACCCGAACAACGCAACAACCCTGCACCACGCGGTGTCGCCACCCGGCAACAGCGCAATTCAATGAAGAAGGAAGCACCAATGAAGCGAAAGATCGCAACCGTCGCCGCGGCGACCGCTGCGCTCGTCGTCCTCGCGGGCTGCTCGACCCCGTCGGAAGCCCCGAACCCGGACGACGCCAAGGGCCAGGACATCACCTTCTGGGTGATGGGGGGTGACACCCCGGACGAGCTCCGCGACTACCTGAAGACCGAGTACAAGGAGGCGACCGGGGGCACCCTTACCATTGAGGAACAGGGTTGGGGTGACGCTCTCGCGAAGCTCACGACGGCCCTGCCTGACGCCGAGAATACTCCGGATGTCACGGAGATCGGCAACACCTGGTCGCCCACGTTCACCAACGTCGGCGCGTTCTCCGACATCTCCGACATGTACGACGAGCTCGGCGGCGACAAGCTGCTGAAGTCGTTCGTCGACGTCGGTGCGGTCGACGGCAAGAACTACGCCCTGCCGTACTACTTCGGCTCGCGCTACGCCTTCTACCGCAAGGACCTCTACGCCGCAGCCGGTGTCGAGGTTCCGACGACGCTGCCGCAGCTGACCGAGGTGGCCACGACGCTGCACACCGACGCGCTCTCGGGCTTCTACATCGGCGGCGAGGACTGGCGCAACGGTGTCTCGTGGATCTTCGCCTACGGCGGCGACCTCGCGAAGAAGGACGGCGACCAGTGGAAGTCGAGCCTCTCGGACCCGAAGACCATCGAGGGTCTGACGGAGCTGCAGAAGCTCTTCACGAACGCGTCCAACGCGCCCGTCACCGAGGCGGACAGCACCCCGTGGGTCAACATCAACACCCAGCCCGGTGCCACCGCGCCCGAGGCCGCGACCATCATCGCCCCCGGTTGGGCGCACTGGTCGATCGGTGACCTCGCCGAGAACCCGGAGGACCCGGACAACCCGACGCCGACCTGGAACGACGACACCTTCGGCACGTTCGTGCTGCCCGGTGTCGACGGCGGGGTCGCCCCGGTGTTCGCCGGTGGTTCCAACATCGCCATCTCGGCGTCGTCGAAGAACCAGGCGGGCGCTCGCGAGCTGATGAAGATCATCTTCAGCGAGGAGTTCCAGAACATGCTCGGCGCCAACGGTCTCGGACCGGCCAACTCGGACTACGTCGGATCCCTCGGTGACGACCAGTTCGCGCAGGCGCTCATCGAGTCGGCTCTCGGCTCGAAGCTCACCCCGGCCGCCGTCGGCTGGGCGGGCGTCGAGGGCTCCGGCCTGCTCGAGGAGTTCTTCGGCAAGGTCAACGCGGGCGGCGACATCGCCTCGCTCGCGGCCGAGTACGACGCCAAGATCGACGAGCTCATCAACAAGAGCTGACGATCGCGCCGGTCGGGCAGCGCGTGCTGTCGCTGCCCGACCGGCACCCCTTCTCCACCTCACCCCGAAGCCCTTGGAAGGGAGGATGCCGCATGTCCGCACACACCCCCGGAGGCCGCATCCAGCCGCGGCGCACGACCGGCGTGCCCTATGTGCTCATCGTGCCGGCCGTCGTCGCCCTGCTCCTCGGCCTCGGCTACCCGCTCGCCTGGCAGATCGTCACCTCGTTCCAGAAGTACGGACTGTCGCAGCAGTTCGGTCAGCCGCCGGAGTTCGTCGGCTTCGACAACTTCGCCAACCTCATCTGGGACGGCGAGTTCTGGGCGGTGCTCATCCGCTCGCTCGTGTTCTGTGTCGTCACGGCCGCCATCACCGTCGTCATCGGCGTGCTCATGGCGGTGCTCATGAACGCCGTCGGCAAGACCGCCCGCCTCATCCTGCAGATCTCGATGCTGCTCGCGTGGGCGATGCCCGTCGCGGCGGCGACCACCGTCTTCATCTGGCTCTTCGACCGCCGTCGCGGCGTCGTCAACTACCTGCTCGACATGCTCCCGGGCGTCGACATGAACCGCTACGACTGGCTCGGCAACCCGACGACCTTCTTCATCGTGGCGAGCGTGCTCATCATCTGGATGTCGGTGCCCTTCGTCTCGTTCGCGGTCTACGCGGGCCTCACCCAGATCTCCGAGGAGGTCATGGAGGCCGCCCAGATCGACGGCGCGGGCGCCTGGCAGCGTTTCCGTCGCATCATCGTGCCGATGATCCGCCCCGTGCTCTCGATCGTGCTGCTCCTGCAGCTCATCTGGGACCTGCGGGTGTTCGCTCAGATCACGCTGCTGAAGGATGCCGGCTCCAAGTCGGGCGACTTCGACCTGCTCGGCACCTACATCTACAAGCTCGGTGCGGCATCCAACGACTTCGGCATGGCCAGCGCCGTCTCGATCGTCGTGCTCATCGTCACGCTCGCCATCAGCTGGGCGTACGTGCGCGAGCTCATCAAGGAGGATGAGGCACAGTGACCGCCGCCAAGACCGGGCGCATCGCGCTCACCGTTCTCGCGATCGTTCTCGCGATCGTGTGGCTCTTCCCCGTGTACTGGATGGTCAACTCGGCCTTCATCTCGAACACGGTGCTGCAGCAGTTCACCCCGCACTTCTTCCCGGGCGCCAACTTCACCCTCGCGAACTTCCGGGGTGCCATCGAAGACGGCTCGTTCTTCGGCGCGCTCGGCATGAGCGTCTCGATCACGCTCATCGTCGTGGCCGTGTGTCTCGTCTTCGCGTTCCTCGGCGCCGTCGCCATCAGCCGCTTCAAGTTCCGCGGGCGCAAGAGCTTCGTGCTGGCGCTGCTGCTCATCCAGATGCTCCCGGCCGAGGGCCTGTTCATCGCGCAGTACAAGATGATCTCGTCGGTCGGGCTGCTCAACAGCGTCGTCGGCGTGAGCGTGATCTACATCGCGGCCGTCATCCCGTTCACGGTGTGGATGCTGCGCGGCTTCGTCGCGGGTGTGCCCGCCGAGCTCGAGGAGGCGGCGATGGTCGACGGGCTCAGCCGCTTCCAGGCCTTCATGCGCATCACCTTCCCCCTGCTCGCACCGGGCCTGGTCGCATCCGGTGTCTACGCCTTCCTGCAGGCGTGGAACGAGATCACGGTCGCCGTCGTGCTGCTGCCCGCCGAGGCGGCGCAGACGCTGCCGCTGTGGCTGCGCGGCTTCGTGATGGCGTCGGCGACGCGTGAGACCGACTGGGGGCAGGTGATGGCCGCCTCGACGATCGTGGCGATCCCGGTCATCATCTTCTTCCTCATCGTTCAGGGACGCATGACGAGCGGTCTCGTCGGAGGCGCGGTCAAGGGATGAGCGAGGTGCGTTCGCCCGGCACGGCCGCTGTGCTGCTGCCCGGGTTCGTCGGCACGGAGTTGCCCGCGTGGCTTGCGGCGCGACTGCGGGACGGTCTCGGCGGCGTGTGCCTGTTCTCGGAGAACATCGCGTCTCGGCAGCAGTTGCGGGAGCTCACGGCGGCGATCCGGGAGGCCAACCCGCGCGCGCTCATCGCGATCGACGAGGAGGGGGGCGACGTCACCCGCCTGCACGCCGCGACCGGTTCGCCGTATCCCGGCAACGCCGTGCTCGGGCGCCTCGACGACCTCGCCCTCACGGCATCCGTGGGAGCCGCGGTCGCGAGCGAGCTGCGCGCCGCGGGCGTCAACCTCAACTTCGCGCCCGACGCCGACATCAACTCCGATCCCGACAACCCCGTCATCGGCGTGCGCAGCTTCGGCACGGATGCGGAACTCGTCGCCCGGCATACCGGCGCCTGGGTCGCGGCGCACGAGGGCGCGGGCGTCGCCGTCAGCGCCAAGCACTTCCCCGGTCACGGCGACACCTCGGCCGACTCGCACCACGCGCTGCCCGTCGTCGGCCTGCCGCTCGAGACCCTGCGCGAACGCGAGCTCGAGCCGTTCCGTGCCGCGATCGCGGCGGGGGCGCGCACCGTCATGTCGAGCCACATCCTGCTGCCGCAGCTCGACGCCGAGCAGCCCGCGACGTTCTCGCCGCGCATCCTCGGCGAGCTGCTGCGCGGCGAGCTCGGCTTCGAGGGCGTCGTCGTCTCGGACGCCCTCGACATGGCCGGCGCCTCCGGCGAGATCGGCATCGCGGCGGCCGCCGTGCGCGCGCTCGCGGGCGGGTGCGACCTGCTGTGCATCGGCACGCGCAACACGGATGCGCAGCTCGCCGAGATCGAGGCGGCGATCGATGCCGCCGTGGCCTCGGGCGCCCTCGCGGCCGAGCGGCTCGCGGATGCCGTGGCCCGGGTGAGCGCGCTGAGCGGCTCGCTCGCGCAGGCACCCGGTGCCGAGGCCGCCACGTTCGCGGCGGATCCGGTGCGCATCGCATCCGCGTTCGCATGGCGCGACGGGATCGAGGTGCCGGCCGACGCCCGGCTCGTGGCGCTCGAGACGACGGCCAACATGGCCGTCGGGCCGTCGGTGCCGTGGGGGCTCGCGAGCGCGGGCCTCACCCCCGAGCAGGTGCGCGAGGGCGAGCAGCTGCCGCCCTCGGAGACCCCGTACCTCATCGTCGGCAAAGACAACCACCGCCGCGCCTGGACGCGCGAGCTCATCGACCGCGCGCGGGTGACGCATCCGACGACCGTCGTGGTCGACATGGGCTGGCCCGGCACCGACCGTGCCTACGCTGACATCGCGACCTTCGGCGCCTCGGCAAGCGTGTCGGCGGCCTTGCGCACCGTGCTGGAAAGCACGAAACCGGACGGGAGAACACCGTGAGGGTCGGGATCGACATCGGCGGCACCAAGACGGATGCCGTGGCGATCGGCGAGGACGGTCGCGTCGTGCAGACCCTGCGGTTGCCGACGGGCTTCGGCGCCGATGTCGTGCTGCACACCGCCGTGGCGGCCGTCGAGCAGCTCTCGCACGCCACCGACACGGCCATCTCCGACTTCAGCTCGATCGGCATCGGCATCCCGGGTGCGGTCGACGTTGAGACGGGTCGCGTGAGCCACGCCGTCAACCTCGGGCTCGCCGACCTCGAACTCGGCGCGCTGCTGCGCGATCGGCTCGGACGCCCGGTGCGGGTCGAGAACGACGTCAACGCGGCAGCGCTCGGCGCCTTCCACCTGCAGGGTCTCGGATCCGGTCAGTCGATGGCCTACCTCAACCTCGGCACCGGACTCGCGGCGGGCCTCGTGCTCGGCGGCGAGCTGTGGCGCGGCGTGAGCGGCGTCGCCGGCGAGATCGGGCACATCCCCGTCGACCCCGCCGGTCCGCTCTGCCCGTGCGGTCAGCACGGCTGCCTCGAGCTGTACGCCTCCGGCTCCGCGGTGGCGCGGCAGTGGCCGAGCGACGACCCGCTTCCCGTGCGCGCCCTGTTCGACGCCGCCGCATCCGGGGATGCCGTGGCCGCCGCCGTGCGCGACCGGCTGCTGCAGGGCGCCGCCGAGGCCGCGCGCCTGCTCGTGCTCACGGTCGATGTCGACGACGTCGTGATCGGCGGCGGCATCAGCCGGCTCGGCGAACCGCTCATCGCGGGCGTGCGCGGCGTCATCCGACGGTGGGAGGCCGACTCGCCCTTCGTCGCGTCGCTGCGGCTCGGCGAGCGGGTGCGGCTGCTGCCGCCCGACTTCCCCGCCGCCGCCGTGGGTGCAGCGTTCGTGGGCGACCCCGAGGCGAGCTCCGTGGAGGTGGTGTGATGGCCGAGGTCGTGATCCTTCCGGGAACCCCCGACGAGGCGCGCGCCGCCGCGGGCGAGCTCGCTGCCGACCTCATCGCGCGTGTCGTGCGCGCGAAGCCGGACGCCGTGCTGGGGCTCGCCACCGGATCCACCCCGCTGCCCGTCTGGAGCGCCCTCGCGCAGCGCGAGCTCGACTGGCGCCGCGTGCGCGGCTTCGCGCTCGACGAGTACGTCGGGCTGCCGGAGGGCCACCCCGAGAGCTACCGCGCGGTCATCACGCGCGAAGTCGTCGACACCCTCGGCCTCACGCCGTCGCTCGTCCACGTGCCTGGGGACGACGGCGGGCCGATCGCCACCGCGGGCGACCGCTACGAGGCGGCGATCCGTGAGGCCGGGGGCGTCGACATCCAGGTGCTCGGCATCGGGCGCACGGGCCACATCGGCTTCAACGAGCCGGGTTCGTCGTTCGCGTCGCGCACGCGGGTGAAGACGTTGACGGAGGCGACGCGTGCCGACAACGCGCGCTTCTTCGCATCCGCCGACGAGGTGCCGAGGCATTGTCTGACGCAGGGGCTCGGCACGATCCTCGAGGCGCGCGCCCTCGTGCTCTTGGCGTTCGGCGAGGCGAAGGCGGATGCCGTGGCCGGCGCCGTCGAGGGCCCCATGTCGGCGTCGCTGCCGGGGTCGGCGATCCAGCTGCACCCCGAGGTGACGGTGCTCGTCGACGAGGCCGCCGCCTCGAAGCTGCGCTTCGCCGACTACTACCGCTACGCCTGGGACAACCGGCCCGACTGGGCCCGCTGAGGCCGCAGAACTCAGCTGGTTGAGGAGCCCGCGCAGCGGGCGTCTCGAAACCAGCCGCGCGCACTACCCCGAACTCGCGTCCTAGGTTGACTCCGCCTTCATCCAGTGCAAACATAACAGACATGACAGATGTCGTGTCGGTCCCTGCAACGCTGCGTGCCATCCGCTCCAGCCTGAACCTCACGCAGGCCGAGCTTGCGGAGCGGCTCGGTGTGTCTTTTGCGACGGTGAATCGCTGGGAAGGCGGCATCGTCAGGCCACAGCGGGCACCGATGGCGAGCATCGTCGCGCTTGCTCAGGAGGCGGGGATAGAAGTCGACAACGCGGAGGAGTCGACGGCGGTCCCAGTATCACGCAAGCGCGGCCGTGCGGCGTCCAGAGGCACTCAGACGACGAAGCCGATGGAGCAGATGCTGTGGGATGCGGCGTGTTCCATCCGAGGCGAGAAGGACGCGGCGAAGTTCAAGGACTATCTGCTGCCGCTGCTGTTCCTCAAGCGCCTCTCCGACGTCTTTGATGACGAGATCGAGCGACTGGCCGATGAGTATGGGGATCGCGATGTCGCGATGGAGATCGCCGAGAGCGACCATGATCTGCTGCGCTTCTACCTGCCCCCGGAGGCGCGATGGGGTGCGATTTCGGGCCGCGTGCCGTTCACCTGGCCCACCGACGAGCGCGGGCGTCCCACGACGCCGAAAGACATCGGCGAGCACCTGACGAAGGCGGTGCGTGCGGTGGTACGCCACAATCCGACGCTGTCGGGCGTGATCGACGTCGTCGACTTCGCGGCGGAGCGCAACGGCGAGCGTGACATCAACCCCGCCCGACTTCGGGGTGTGGTCGAGACCTTCTCCGATCCGCACTATCGCCTGGGTCTGGCTGACGTGCAGCCCGACTTTCTCGGTCGCGCCTACGAGTACCTACTACGGAAGTTCGCCGAGGGGTCGGGCCAGTCGGCGGGCGAATTCTTCACCCCCACCGAGGTCGGCTTTCTCATGGCGCGCATCCTGCGACCACGCCCCGGCGAAACGGCACACGACTTCGCGTGCGGTTCCGGCGGGTTGCTCATCAAACTGCAACTCGTCGCCCGCGACCTCGACCCGACGAGCAAGGTTCCGGTGCGGTTGTCCGGCCAGGAGCTGCAGGCCGAGAGCTATGCGGTCGCGAAGATGAACGCGATCATCCACGACATGGACGTCGAACTGCAGCGGGGCGACTCGATCATCAACCCGAAGTTCAAGGACAAGACCGGCAAGCTGCAGCGCTTCGACCTCGTCGTCGCGAACCCGATGTGGAACCAGTCGTTCTCACCGGACATTTTCGAGGACGACCCCTTCGAGCGCTTTGCGAAGCACGGTGGCGTCACCTCCGGCAAGGGCGACTGGGCCTGGCTGCAGGAGACGGTTTCCATGTTGAACGACCATGGCCGCGCGGCCGTCGTCCTCGATACCGGTGCGGTTACCCGCGGCTCCGGGTCGAAGAACGACGACAAGGAGCGGAACATCCGCAAATGGTTCGTTGAGCAGGATCTCATCGAGGGCGTGGTGCTGCTTCCCGACAACCTCTTCTATAACACGAGCGCTGCCGGCATCATCGTCGTTCTCAACAAACGCAAGCCGGCTGCTCGCGAGAACAAGATCGTGCTGTTGAACCTCAGCAAGCACGCGAAGAAGGGGCGGCCGAAGAATTACCTCAATGAAGAAGAGCTGCCGCGGCTCGCCGACCTCTTCCGCTCCGAAACGCCCGTCGACGGCGAGGTCGCGATCATCACGACCGAGGAGGCACGCGATGCCGACTACAACCTCAGCCCGAGCCGGTGGGTGTCGCAGACCGAGGCGGCGGAGGATGCCGACATCCCCACTTTGCTCGGCTCGCTGCGTGAGCTGTCAGCGAAGCAGAAGGACCTCGACTCCCGTGTGCTGGAACTGCTCGGGAGACTGACTCAGTGAGCGAGTGGCGAAGCACCACCCTCGGGGACGAGATCGAGCTTGCTTACGGCAAGCCCCTTCCAGCGCACACCAGGAAAGCGGGAGCTGTCGCGGTGTACGGCTCGAACGGAGTCGTCGGCATGAATGACGTGGCGCTGGTCGATGGGCCGGGCATCGTCGTCGGGCGAAAGGGCACGGTCGGTGCGACGGTGTACGCCAGTGGACCTTACTGGCCCATCGACACGACCTACTACGTCGTCAGGAAGCACGGCCAGGACTGGCGATTCCTCTACTACCTGCTGCTTGCAAGTGGCCTGACGACGTTGAACAGTCACAGCACGGTCCCCGGCCTCAACCGTGAGGACGTCTATCGGCTCGCCGCGGCAATCCCGGAGGTGAGCGAGCAAGAACGGATCGCGGCGACCCTCGACCTCGTGCGTGACACTGCAGAGGGTCAGGCAGCCGCACTCGACGCGACGAAGGCACTGAAGCGGGCCGTGATGCACGAACTCTTCACCCGCGGGCTGCGCGGCGGTCAGCCACAGGAATCCGAGATCGGCCTGATCCCTGTGGGGTGGGAAATCAAGCGGATCGGCGACGGACACGTGGTTACGTCCGGAGGCACCCCTCCGCGTGGTGTCGCCGAGTATTGGGATGGCGGCACGATCCCGTGGGTCAAGACGGCTGAGGTCAATTACTCGGTGATCACTGCGACGGCCGAGCACATCACGCAGGCCGGGCTGCGCAGTTCTGCGGCCAAGCTTCTCCCCGCAGGAACTGTGCTGATTGCCATGTATGGGCAGGGTGTCACGCGGGGAAAGGTGGGCATCTTGGGAATCGAGGCGACGACGAACCAGGCGAGTGCAGCAGTGCAATCGTCGGACGCGTCGGTCTTGCCCCGTTACCTCTTCCACTACCTTGCTTCCAAGTACGAGGATCTGCGAGGTCTGGCGCACGGCGGCCAGCAGCAAAACCTGAACCTCGACATCATCAGAGACTTCCCGATTGCATACCCGGTGGATGCTGCCGAGCAGCGGGAGATCGTCGACATCCTCGACGCCCTCGACGCGAAGATCGACCTGCACCGGCAGAAGCGGGCACTGTACGAGGAGCTGTTCCAGGCGCTACTGCACGGCCTGATGACGCAGCAGATCAACGTCAACGACCTCGACCTGTCGGCCTTGACCGAGCGTGAGGCGGTGTCGGCATGAGTACGCTCGCGATCAGCGAAGCGGGTTCGGTGCAGTTCCCGATGGTCGAGCACGCCGCCGAGATCGGGTGGGTGAAGCTGACCCCTGTCGAGGCGGAGGCGCTGCGCCATGGTCGCACGAACATGATCTTCACCTCGGTACTGGAGGCGAAGCTTCTCGAGTTCAACCCCTGGCTCACCGAAGACCAAGCACGCGCCATCGTCGACACCATCGAGGCGTTGCCCGCGACGATCGACGGCAATTGGGAAGTGCTGCGCTGGCTGCGGGGCGAGCGGATGTGGGCGGATCAGACCGAACTGCGCGATCGCCCGGTGCAGCTCGTCGACTACGAGCATCCGGGCAACAATGTGCTCAACGTCACCTGGGAGTGGAAGATCGAGCCGGTGGCCCGGAAGGGCAACCGCGCCGATGTGATGTTCGTCGTCAACGGCATCCCGGTCACGATCGTCGAACACAAGAACCCGATGGACGGCGACGGCATCGAGAAGGCGATCACCCAGCTCAAGCGCTACGAAGCCGAGACGCCCGAACTCATCGCGCAGGCCCAACTCCACAATGAGACGAACCTGCTCGACTACTGGTACGGCGTCACCTGGAATGTCACGAGGCGAGCGACCTTCCGGTGGAAGTACGACTCCGGTGAGCCATACCGCGAGGCAGTGCAGGCCTTCTTCGAACCATACGAGTTCCTGCGCACCCTGCGTCGCTGGATCCTCGTCTACGTCGAAGACGGAGAGACACGCAAATCGGTGCTCCGTGAGCACCAGCGCCGCGCCGTCGACAAGATCGTCGAACGCTGCGCTGATCCGGCGAAGACGCGTGGCCTCATCTGGCACACGCAGGGCTCGGGGAAGACCTTTACGCTGCTCACCGCCGCTCGGCAGATTCTTGAAGACAAGACTCGCTTCGCGAACGCGACCGTCGTCCTCGTCGTCGATCGCACCGAGCTCGAAGGCCAGCTCAAGGAGTGGGTAGACAAACTCCTCGGAGAGATGCAGCAGTCCGACATCGCCGTGCGTCGAGCCGAGAGCAAGGACGACCTGCAGCAGATCCTCGATTCTGGCTTCCGCGGACTCGTCGTCTCGATGATCCACAAATTCGAAGAGATCCGAGCCGATAGCTCGACCCGGGACAACATCTACGTCTTCATCGACGAGGCGCACCGCTCGGTCGCGGCCGACCTCGGCTCCTACCTCATGGCTGCAGCCCCGAATGCGACGATCATCGGCTTCACCGGAACCCCCGTCGGCGACATGGCCATCGGTTCCGGATCGTTCCGCATCTTCGGTGCGCAAGACGAGGGCGGCTACCTCGACAAGTACTCGATCCGCGAATCGATCGAGGACGAAACGACCTTGCCGATCAAGTACAAGATGGCGCCGTCGACGATGACCGTGCCCGAAGACACCCTGGAACGGCAGTTCTTCGATCTCGCCGACGGCGAGGGCGTCACCGACGTCGAGGAACTCAACGCGGTGCTCGATCGTGCGGTGGGGCTGCGCACCTTCCTCGGCGCCGATGATCGGGTCGAGCAGGTCGCCGCCTTCATCGCCGAGCACTTTCAGGAGAACGTCGAGCCGCTCGGCTACAAGGCGTTCCTCGTCGCGGTCGACCGCGAGACCTGCGCGAAGTACAAGCGCGCACTTGACCGACACCTTCCGCCCGAGCGGTCCGAAGTCATCTACAGCAAGAACCCGAACGACGTTGTCGACCGGCCTGACGTGCACGACCTCCAACTCACCGACGAGCGAGAGAAGGAGGTGCGCAAATCCTTCAAGAAGCCGGGCCAGCAGCCGAAGATTCTCATCGTCACCGACAAGCTCCTCACGGGCTATGACGCACCCGTGCTCTACGCCATGTACCTCGACAAGCCGATGCGCAGTCACGTGCTGCTTCAGGCGCTCGCCCGGGTGAACCGGCCTTACGTCGATGCCCAGGGAATCAGCAAGCAGGTCGGTCTCGTCGTCGATTTCGTCGGGGTGCTTCGCGAGTTGCGGAAGGCGCTCAGTCTGGACTCCGGCGAGATCGGGGACGCGCTGGAAGACCTCGATGCGCTCCTGCCCGATCTGCTCGCGAAGATCACGACTGCGGCCACGGAGTACCTGGAAGTCGACGGGTCGCAGACCCGCGACGCGCAACTGGAGAGCGTCGTTTATGGGCGCTTTCTCGACCAGCAGTCGCGAAAGACGTTCTACACGGCGTATCGGGAGATCGAGGGGTTGTGGGAAATCCTGTCGCCCGACGCCGCCCTGCGTGAGCACATTCAGACTTACAAGCGGCTCAGTCAGCTCTACGCGGCGGTGCGCGCCGCATACTCCGAGTCACGCGGCTTTCTCGGCGATCTAGAGCACAAGACGAAGCAGCTGCTCGCCGACAACGCGACACAGCGAAACCTCAGCAAGTTCTCTCGCGTTGTCACCTTTGACGTGCCCACCCTCCAATCGCTCCGCGATCAAGACGGGGCACCGGAAGGTAAGGTGCACAACCTGCTTCGCGGCCTGCGACAGGAGGTAGAGGAGAACCCCGCGCTTGCACCCGTGCTCCGGGGCATCCAGGAGCGTGCCAACCGCGTGCTGCAAGACTTGGAAGACCGCACGACAGACGGACTCGCTGCTCTTGATCAGCTTTCCGCGCTTGCGGTCGAGAAGGCCGCGATCCGCAAGCAGGCGGACGACAGTGGTTTGACGGATGTCGGGTTCGCCGTGTTCTGGGTTCTCAGCCGCGGGTCGATCGCCGACGATTTCGACCCCATCGTTGCTGCGCACGAGGTCGAAGCCGTGCTCGCCAAGTTCCCGAACTGGAAGGACAACCCCGACCAGAAGCGTCGGCTCCGCGCCGGCCTCTACAAGCCGCTCCTCGCACTCGACGCGGCGACTCGGACGGCTGCGATCGACGAGGTCATGCAGGTTCTCGGCCGCGGGGGTGCGTGATGCCGCGGTCTTCCCTCTACCCCGAGCAGATCCTGCGCCGCCGAGTCATTTCCTGGTCGCTCACTCTCGGGGTCAACCCCTCGGACGTGCTCATCAAGCCGATGGTCGACCGTTGGGGCTCGTGCGCGCCCGATGGCACGATCACCCTCGCCGCTGATCTCGCTCGCCTCGATACCTCGGCCCAGGATTATGTCATCGTGCACGAATTGCTTCACCTGCGCCACCCCGGCCATGGGCGCGTGTTCAAGGCACTGCTCGCGCTACACGTTCCGGAGTGGGCAGAGATCGATGAGCTGCTCTCCACTGAGTCGCCTAGCCGCCCGATGGAGCTTCACGCATGATGCCATGCACGGTTGAGGTACCGGGGCGCACTGACGATGAAATCGTCGCGCCCGTCTCACGTGTCGGCGGCTATACTTGGCGGTACCACGACCGGCCCGCCTGCATCGCAGGTCAGGGCCGGTCCTCGTGTCTAGGGCGGTTCGCGCGGTGACGCAACCGTACACGAAGCCGTGGCTGTCGATCGACGAACAGATCGCTCGAATCGTCTCTCGGGGGATGAGTGATGCAGCGGATCATCGCTCCGCTTTCGAGCAGATCGGCTACTACCGGCTAAGCGGCTACTGGTATCCCTTCCGGCGCCTTGAAGCTGACGGCAGCCGCCTCGACGACTTCTATCCGGAGGCGACTTTCGCGCATGTTCTGGCCCTATACGACTTCGACTCGCGACTGCGGGGTGCAATCTGGCACGCCGTTGGAACGGTCGAACTCGCGGTGCGGGCGCGGGTGGCCTACGTGTTGGGAGAAGTCGACCCCTTCGTGCACCTCGATCGGCGGCTACTCGATCCCACCGTTCCTCAGTACAAGTTCGAAAGGTTTACGGCAGACCTGGAGAAGCTGCAGGCTGGCTCCAAGGAAGACTTCGTCGCTCACTTCGACGAGAAGTACGACGGTCGCCTACCCGTCTGGTCGGTGACCGAGATCATGCAGTTCGGGCAGCTGGCCCGGCTCTACGAGTTCTCGCCTTACCCGGCAAGAGTCGCGATCGCCAAGGCGTATGGCGCCCGCGCCGACGAGCTCGGGTCCTGGCTGCGGGCTCTCAACATCGTGCGCAATGTCACTGCGCACCATGGCCGATTGTGGAACCGCGGAATCGCCATCGGCCCACAGCTCAAACATCGACGGGCCGATCCGCTGCTCGCTCACGCCGTGGGCACGGCAGGTCGCAGCTACGACACGATCGCCGTGCTGGCGTATCTCTTGCGCGCCCTCGGGCGATACGACGTCAGGGACGGTATTCGGCGTGTGCTCGACACCTTTCCGGAGATCCCCGGTGTTCACCTCGGAATGATGCGCGTGCCAGAGGGGTGGGCGACAGAGCTGCTCTGGAAGTCACGGCCAGACGACGGCGCAAGTGCCGACGCCTCTTAGCTCGTGGCCGCCGACTCAGTGCAGCCGCACCCCCGCCGCCCACACGTCGGTCACGCGGCCGTCGGCGTCGAGCACCACGGCGTCGGCCGCGTAGCCGGGCTCGAGGAGGCCGAAGCGGTCGCCGAAGCCGAGGGCGCGGGCGGGCACCGTGGTGACGGCCGCCACCGCATCCGGCCAGGGGAGCCCCATGACCTCGACCGCGCGGTGGAGCGCCGCGTCGAGGGTCAGCGTCGAGCCCGCGATCGTCTCGGTGCCGGACAGCAGGGCGAGGCCGCCGCGCACGGTCACATTGAGCGCGCCCAGCCGGTAGTCGCCGTCGTCGCTGCCTGCAGCCGCCATCGAATCGGTGATGAAGGCGACCCGACCGGGCGCCTCGTCGAGGGTGAGCGCCACCACCTGCTCGTGCACGTGGTAGCCGTCGAGCACGATCTCGAGCGTCACCCGCGGGTCGGACAGCGCCGCGACGACCGGCCCAGGCGCGCGGTGGTGGATGCCGTTCATGGCGTTGAAGGCATGCGTCAGGATGCTGGCCCCGCGGTCGAACGCGCGCGCTGCGGTCTCGTAGTCGGCCTCGGTGTGCCCGACGGCCACCCGCACCCCGGCGGAGACGAAGCGGTCGATCGCGTCATCCGCTCCCGGCAGCTCGGGCGCGATCGTGATCTGCCGCAGGGTGCCGTGCGCGGCGGCGATGAGCTCGTCGACCGCGATCGGGTCGGGCTCGCGCAAGTAGTCGACGTGATGCGCCCCGCGCTTGGCCGGTGCCAGGTACGGACCCTCGAGGTGCGTGCCGAGCACGAGCGGGTCGGAGGCGGCGAGCTCCGCGATCTCGGCGAGGCTGGCCCGCAGCGAGGCGAGCGGGTTCGCCACGAGCGAGATCACCGAGCGCGTCGTGCCGTGGGCGCGGTGGGTGGCGAGGGCCGCGGTGAGCTCCTCGCCCCCGTCGTCGTAGGCGTGCCCGCCGCCGCCGTGGCCGTGGATGTCGACGAAGCCGGGAACCACCCGCGCGCCGTGCAGATCGATACGCTCTGCGGCATCCGGGGCGTCGCCCGTGCCGACCGCCACGATCGTGTCGCCCTCGAACAGCAGCCAGCCGTCTGGCTGCTCGCCGCGTTCGTCGGTGAGCAGGGCGGAATGCAGCAGCGTCGTCACGCCTCGAGCCTAGGGTGTCGAGGCGGTTGAGGAGCCGCCCGAGGCGGCGTCTCGAAACCGCCGACCACCGCCCGCACTACTTGAAGATGATGGTGCGCGCCCCGTCGAGCAGCACGCGGTCCTCGGCGAACCACGTGACCGCCTGGGTGAGGGTGCGGCTCTCCTCGTCCTGCCCGATCGCGACGAGCTCGGCGGGCGTGCGCGTGTGGTCGACCCGCACGACGTTCTGCTCGATGATGGGGCCCTCGTCGAGGTCGCTCGTGACGAAGTGGGCGGTCGCGCCGATGAGCTTCACGCCGCGCGCGTGCGCCTGCTTGTAGGGGTTCGCTCCCTTGAAACCCGGCAGGAACGAGTGGTGGATGTTGATGACCCGCCCGGCGAGCGCCTCGCACAGCTCGGGCGAGAGGATCTGCATGTACCGCGCGAGCACCACGAGCTCGATGTCGTGCTCTTCGACCACCTCGAGCACGCGATCCTCGAAGGCGAGCTTCTGTCCGGGGGAGGTGACGGGGTGCGACTCGAACGGCACCCCGTAGAAGGCGGCGAGCTCGCCGAGGTCCGGATGATTCGACAGCACGAGCGGGATGTCGACGCCCAGCTGCCCGGCTCGCTGCCGGAACAGCAGGTCGTTGAGGCAGTGGCCGGCCTTCGACACGAGCACGAGGGTGCGCAGGGGGCGACCGACGACATCGAGCTGCCACGTCATCCGGTACCGCTCGGTGACGGGCGCGAGGGCCGCCTCGAAGCGCTCGCGGCCGGCCGGGGTCTCGACCTGCAGGCGCATGAAGAAGGTGCCCGTGTCGTCGCTCGAGAACTGCTGCGACTCGGTGATGTTGCCGCCGGCTTCGACGATGGCACCGCTGATGGCGTGCACGATGCCCGGGCGGTCCTCGCAGACGAGCGTCAGGATCCAGTGCGTCGACGTCATAGCTCCCCACCCTAGGCCGTCGGTGGGGGTGCCAAACGCTGTAGCGCCTGCCCCCGGGCGCCCGTCATCACTGCGGCCCGACGGCAAACGCTGCAGCGTTTGCGGAACGGATGTCGGGCTAGGCTCGTTCGGTGAGTGCGACGAACGATGGCGGCGGGTTCCCCTTCTTCCGCCTGCTGGTGCTGACGGGCGCGATCTTCGCATCCGTGTCGAGCGAGTTCCTGCCGACCGGCCTGCTGCCCGAGATGGCGGCCGAGCTGCGCGTGTCGGAGTCGCAGATCGGCCTGCTCGTGACCGTCTTCGCGGGCACCGTCGTGCTCACGACGGCACCGCTCACCGTGCTCACCCGCAACTACTCGCGCAAGTGGCTCATGGTCGTGCTGCTGGGGGTGTTCGCGCTCACCAACGTGCTGTGCGCGATCGCGCCGAGCTACGAGTTCCTCATCGGCGCGCGCATCCTCGGGGGTCTCGCCCACGGACTGTTCTGGGCGGTGACGGGCCCGTACGCGGCGCGCCTCGTCCCGCGGCACCAGCTCGCCCGCGCGATCTCGGTGACGAACGCGGGCGGAACCCTCGCGTTCATCCTGGGCGTGCCGCTCGGCACCTTCCTGGGGCACGCGCTCGGATGGCGTCTCGCCTTCGGCGCGATGGCCGCCGTGGTCGTCGTCTTCATGGTGTTCGTGATCGTCTACCTGCCGCCCGTGACGCACATCGTGCCGCTCGCCACGGGGGAGATCGCCATCCCGACCCGCAAAGACCGCTCCCTGCCCGCCGTGCTCATCGTGTGCATGACGGTCGTGCTCGTGATCCTCGGCCACAACGTCTTCTACACCTACATCGCCCCGTGGTCGATCCAGGTGGGCGGCGTCGATGAGGCAGGCGTCAGCGGGCTGCTCTTCGCCTACGGGGCCGCGGGCGCCATCGGCCTCGCCCTCGGCGGCGCGTTCGGCGACCGCTACCCGCGGGCGTCGGTCAACGTCGCGTTCGCGGGGGTCGTGCTGAGCGTGCTGGGGCTCGCGGCCTTCGGCACCTCGGTCGTGCCGATCGTCATCGGCATGGTCGTGTGGAGCATCTTCTTCGGCGGCGTGCCCGCCCTCATGCACTCGCGCGTGCTGCACTCCGCATCCGAACGCATCCGCGACCTCGCCGCCGCGTGGCTCACGACCGCCTTCAACGCGGCGATCGGCGGCGGGGCGCTGCTCGGCGGCGTGCTGCTCGACCAGCTCGGCATCGAGGTGCTGCCGTGGATCGGCGCCGCCATCATCGGCGTCGCGCTCGTGTGGGTGCTCGCGACCGACCGCGCGCGGCTCGCCGTCCACCGCTGAGCCGCACCGCTGAGCTGCGCCGCACCGCGCACCGCTCAGGCGGGCGTCTGCGTCTCCTGTGTCGCTGAGAACCAGCCGACCCATCCCTCGCCGTAGGCCACCACCTCGTAGTCGCCGCACTGCAGCACATCGTCGAGCAGTCCGCCGTCGGGCAGCTCGAGCACCTCGGCGGGTGCCCACTCGGTGGTCGCGAAGGGCAGCGCACGTCGCGGCGCGTCGACGCAACCGAGCGGCTCGCTCCCGGTCGTCACGCCCACGACCGACTGCGACTCGTCGAGGGTGGCGTAGTTGTGCAGCCGGCTCGCGTCGCTCGGGATCCACGCGGGGATGTCGACGCCGACCCAGCCGTCGGCCGCCTCGCTGTAGTTCGAGAACGACTCCTGATGCACCTTGTGCAGCCCGTCGAGCAGCTGAGAGCAGCCCGACATGGCGGCGGTGACGAGCAGCACCGCCGCCCCGGCCGCGACCGGTGTGAGCAGCTGACGGGTGGACGGCATGGTTCGGTTCGGCATGCCTCCAGCCAAACGCCCGCGGGGTGTCGCCCGCGTCCGTCTGCGGGGTGAGAGAGGTCAGCCGGTGTGCGGATCCCGCGGTCCGGTCGCGCAGACCCCGGGCCGGGATGCGGATGTCGCGTAGACTGAGCCCGTCGCGACTGGCGTTCGGATGGGTCACCATCGGGGAGCGACACCACGAGGACTGCGGCCGTACGCCTGGGCCGCTCCGCGATACCGGGTAGTTTTCTCGTGAAGCTAAGGAGCGCCAGTGTCTGCAGAATCCACCTTCCTCGCCCCCCTCGCCGAGGTCGACCCCGAGGTCGCCGCAGCCCTCGCCGATGAGCTCGGTCGGCAACGCTCGACGCTCGAGATGATCGCGTCCGAGAACTTCGTGCCGCGTGCCGTGCTCGAGGCGCAGGGCTCGGTGCTCACCAACAAGTACGCGGAAGGGTATCCGGGGCGCCGCTACTACGGCGGATGCGAGTTCGTCGACGTCGTGGAGACGCTCGCGATCGAGCGCGCCAAGCAGCTCTTCGGCGCCGCCTACGCCAACGTGCAACCGCACTCGGGCGCATCCGCCAACGCCGCCGTGCTGTCGGCGATCGCCCAGCCCGGCGACCGCATCCTGGGCCTCGAACTCGCCCACGGCGGGCACCTGACCCACGGCATGAAGCTCAACTTCTCGGGCAAGCTCTACGAGGCGCACTCGTACAAGGTCGACCCGGAGACCTTCCGCGTCGACATGGACGAGGTGCGCCGCGCCGCCCTCGAGGTGCAGCCGCAGGTGATCATCGCCGGCTGGTCGGCCTACCCGCGGCAGCTCGATTTCGCCGCGTTCCGGGCGATCGCGGATGAGGTGGGCGCCAAGCTCTGGGTCGACATGGCGCACTTCGCGGGGCTCGTCGCCGCGGGCCTGCACCCCTCGCCCGTACCGCACGCGCACGTCGTGTCGTCGACCGTGCACAAGACGATCGGCGGGCCGCGCTCGGGCTTCATCCTCACGAACGACGAGGAGATCGCCAAGAAGATCAACTCGAACGTGTTCCCCGGTCAGCAGGGCGGCCCGCTCATGCACGTGATCGCGGCGAAGGCGACGGCGTTCAAGCTCGCGGGCACCGACGAGTTCCGTGACCGCCAGGCGCGCACCGTGCGGGGTGCGGCGATCCTCGCGGAGCGGCTCACCGCATCCGACGCGAAGGCCGCGGGCGTCGACGTGCTCACCGGCGGCACCGACGTGCACCTCGTGCTCGTCGACCTGCGCGAGTCGGAGTTCACGGGCAAGGATGCCGAGAACCGGCTGCACGAGGTGGGCATCACGGTGAACAAGAACTCGGTGCCGAACGACCCGCGCCCGCCGATGGTGACCTCGGGTGTGCGCATCGGCACCCCGGCGCTCGCGACGCGCGGTTTCGGCGACGCGGAGTTCACCGAGGTGGCCGACATCATCGCGCTCGCGCTGCAGCCGGATGCCGACATCCCGGCGCTGCGCGCCCGCGTCGCGACCCTCGCCGACGCGTTCCCCCTCTACGAGGGGCTCACCTCCCCGGCGCGCTGGTCGTGAGGGGGCCCAAAGTGTCATCAACACGGCGTGTTGCGCGCAGTTTGCGACCCCTCACGTGAGCGCGCGGGTACTCGACGGGATCGCGACGGCGAGCGCGATCAAGGGGGAGCTCGCGGCGCGGGTGGCGGCGCTCGGCGCGCGCGGTGTCGTGCCCGGGCTCGGCACGCTGCTCGTCGGCTCCGACCCCGGCTCGGTGAGCTACGTCACCGGCAAGCACCGCGACTCGGCCGAGGTCGGCATCCGCTCGATCCGCGAAGAACTGCCGGCGGATGCGACGGAGGCGGATGTGCGCGCCGCCATCGCCCGCCTGAACGCGAATCCCGACGTCACCGGCTACATCGTGCAGCTGCCGCTGCCGAAAGGCATCGACGAGAACGCGATGCTCGAACTCATCGACCCCGCCAAGGACGCCGACGGCCTGCACCCCACAAACCTCGGCCGCCTCGTGCTCGGCGTCGACGGCGAACTGAACTCGCCGCTGCCCTGCACCCCCGCGGGCGTCGTCGAGCTGCTGCGACGCCACGACGTGCCGATCGCAGGCCGCCACGTGACCATCATCGGCCGCGGGCTCACCGTCGGCCGCCCGCTCGGGCTCGTCTTCACCCGCAAGGGCGTCGACGCGACCGTCACCCTCACCCACTCGCGTACGCCCGACATCGCCGCCGAGGTGCGGCGAGCGGATATCGTGGTCGCCGCCGTCGGCGTGCCGCACTTCGTGCAGCCCGACTGGGTGAAGCCGGGCGCGGCGGTGCTCGACGTGGGCGTCACGCGGGTCGGCACGACCGAGTCGGGCCGGGCGAAGCTCGCGGGCGACGTGCATCCCGAGGTCGCCGAGGTCGCGGGGTGGCTCTCGCCGAACCCCGGCGGTGTCGGGCCGATGACGCGCGCCATGCTCATCTCGAACGTCGTCGAGGCGGCGGAGCGCGCGCTCCCGCTGGGTGAGTAGCGCGCCTGTGGGGCTCCATCCCGCTGGGTGAGTAGCGCGCCTGCGGGTCTCCATCCCGCTGGTTGAGTAGCCCGCCGAAGGCGGCGTATCGAAACCCGGTTGTCACCACGGGTAGGACGCGGCTATCTGGAGCGTCCCCCGCGTCGTGTCGGTGGTGACAACAGGGTCTCGATACGCCCCGCGCCTGCGGCGGCGGGGCACTCGACCGGCGGAGGGGTGTGCGCGGCTGCGGCGGCTACTCAGGTCACCCCGATGAGGGCCCCAGCGACGCGGCCTTGGCGCGCAGCACCTCGCGCTCGCGCTCGTTCGCGGTGAGCGAGGCCGCGGTCGTGAGCTCGCTGCGGGCCTCCTCGATGCGGCCGAGACGGGCGAGCAGCTCACCGCGCACGCTCGGCAGCAGGTGGGAGCCGCGCAGTGCCCCTTCTGCCCCGAGCTTGTCGACGATCGCGAGAGCCGTCGCCGGTCCCGTCGCCATCGCGACGGCGACCGCGCGGTTGAGCTCCACGACGGGACTCGGCGCGATGCGCCCGAGCGCTTCGTAGAGCACCACGATGCGCTCCCAGTCGGTCGTCTCGACGCTCGAGGCGACGGCATGGCACTCGGCGATCGCCGCCTGCAGCGCGTACGGCCCGCGTCCACGCCCGAGCGCGTCGCATCGCTCGAGTGCCGCCCTTCCGCGGGCGATCTGCGTGCGATCCCACCGCCTGCGATCCTGATCGGTCAACAGCACGGGCGCGCCCGACGCATCCGTGCGCGCCGCGAACCGGGAACGCTGCAACTCGAGCAGCGCCACGAGCCCGTGCACCTCCGGCTCGCGCGGCAGCAGCGCCGCGAGCATGCGTGCCAGACGCAGCGCCTCATCCGCGAGCTCGGGCCGCATCCACCGCTCGCCCGAGGTCGCGGCGTAGCCCTCGGTGAACATGAGGTACACGACCCCCAGTACGGTGCCGAGCCGTTCCGGCCACTCGCGCGGATCCGGCAGCTCGAACGGCACGGATGCCGCCGTGAGCGTCTTCTTCGCCCGCACGATGCGCTGTTGCACCGTGGCGACCGGCACGAGGAACAGTCGCGCGATCTGCTCGGTCGTGAGCGAGGCCACGACCCGGAGGGTCAGCGCGAGCTGCGCCTCGCGGGCGAGCACCGGGTGACAGGCCGTGAAGACCAGCCGCAGCACATCATCCGGGATCGGCTGCCAGTCATCGTCTGCGCCCTCTTCGAGCTCGTTCGCGAGCAGTCGGTAGCGCTCGGTGAGGTTCTCGCGTCGTCGCCAGGCGTCGATCGCGCGGCGCTTGGCGACGTTCGTGAGCCACGCGCCCGGGTTCGCGGGGACGCCGGCCTCGCCCCAGTGCTCGAGGGCCTCGGCGAGGGCCTCCTGCGCGAGATCCTCGGCCTCGCCGAGGTCGCCCGTGTACCGCGTGAGGGTCGCCACGACCCGCGCGCCGTCGATGCGCCACGCGGCATCGACGGCGCGCCGGATGTCGGTCATCGCCGGATCAGGCATCGCGCGACTGCTCGGCGCGCGCGGCCTCCTGCTCGCGCCAGCCCTTCTCCTTCTGGATGTACTCGTTGTCCGCGTAGTCGGCGAAGTCGCTCTCGTCGGTCACGCGGCGCACCTCGAGCTTCGAGCCGGCACCCAGCGGCGCGCGACGCGCCCACTCGGCGGCCTCCTCGCGGCTCGACACCTCGATCATCCAGAAGCCGTTGAACAGCTCGTGCGTCTCGCCGTAGGGGCCGTCGGTCACCACGGGGGTCTCGCCGCCGAAGTCGACCACGAAGCCCTCCTTGGCATCCGTGAGCCCCTCGCCCGCGACGAGCACGCCCGCCTCGATCATCGACTCGTTGTAGGCACCCATCGCGTTGATGACCTGCTCGAAGTCGAGCTGCTCGTACGCCTTGATGGCGGCGTCGTCGGTGTTGCGCATGATGAGCATGTACTTCATGGGGTTCTCCCTTGTCCGCGGGGGCGCGAATGCGTCCCTCTACTATCCATGTCGAACGAGGGGGAGCGGAATCGACAACGCCCGCGAAGTTTTTTCGCGGGCGTCGTCGGCGGGGTTCGCTGTCGCTACAGTTGCGGCGCGAGGGCGAAGCGGATGTCGCCCTCCGGCGTGACGACGGCGTCGAGCGTCATCTCGTCGAGCACCTGGGCGACGGGCGCGTCCATGAACACGCGCGCCCCCGCGCGCTCGACGACGATCTCGGCGGGAGCCGGCGCGTCGGCGATCGCGATGTCGAAGCGGTTCTCGCCCTGCTGGATGCGCAGGCCCGCGGTGTCGGTCTCGCTCGCGCGCGCCACGAGGTCGGAGACGACAGATCCGGCATTCTCGGTGAGGGTGAGCATAGGGGTTCCCCTTTCCTTCGGTCTCGGAGTCGGCCACGATTCCGAGGATCCGCGGATGCCGCAACCCCGTGCGCGGCGGTTCGTGCGGATGCGGAGGGGATTGCCAGGGTTTCGGTGCGGGGTGCGGGGTGCGGGGTGCGGGTGCGGGTGCGGTGGCTTCGAGACGCGTCGCTGCGCGTCGCTCCTCAGCCACCTCGACAGGTGCCCGGGTTTCAGAGGCCACCTCGGCAGGTGCCCGGGCGTCAGCCACCTCGGCAGGTGCCCGGGTTCCAGAGGCCACCTCGACAGGTGCCCTGGCGTCAGAGCTCGCGCCGCGCGCCCTCCGAGGGGGTGACCGTGAAGGTGACGGGCTGCGTGTACCCGTGCTCCGCGAACGCCCCGTCGACGGCGACCTGCAGGTGCGACACGAGCTCGCGCGGCACGAGAGCGATCGCCGAGCCACCGAAGCCGCCGCCCGTCATCCGCGCCCCGATCGCACCCGCGGACTGCGCCGTCTCGACCGCGAGGTCGAGCTCGGGCACCGAGATCTCGAAGTCGTCGCGCATCGAGCGGTGGGATGCGTCGAGCAGTTCGCCGATCGCGCGCGGCCCATCGGATGCGAGCGTCGCCACCGTGTCGAGCACGCGTTGGTTCTCGGTCACCACGTGGCGCACCCGGCGGAAGGTGACGTCGTCGAGCACCTCGCGGGCGCCGTCGAGGTCGGCGATCGACACGTCGCGCAGCGAGTCGACGCCGAGGGATGCCGCCCCCGCCTCGCACGAGGCGCGGCGCTCGCGGTAGCCGCCGTTGGCATGCTGGTGCTCGACCTGCGTGTCGATCACGAGGATCGTGAGGCCGTTCTCCGCGAGCTTCAGGTCGATCGCACGGGCCTCCTGGCTGCGGCAGTCGATGAAGACGGCGGCGTCGTCACGGCCGAGCAGCGACGCCATCTGGTCCATGATGCCCGTGGGCGCGCCCACGAAGTCGTTCTCGGCCTTGCGGCCCACACGGGCAAGTTCCACCCGGTCGAGGCCCACGCGCCACAGCTCGTCGAGCGCGATCGCCACCGCGCCCTCGATCGCGGCCGACGACGACAGGCCAGCTCCCACCGGCACATCCGATTCGAGCATGATGTCGACACCGGGAACCGCCGCGAGGTCGGCGTGGCCGAGCTCGCCGAGCGCCCACACGACCCCCAGGGGGTACGCCGACCAGCCGCTCACGGCATCCGGGGTCAGCTCGGCGAGGTCGATCTCGGCGATCTCGTCGGAGAAGGTCGAGCCGACGCGGATGCGGGTGTCGTCGCGCAGCGAGACCGCCGCGAAGGTGCGCCGGTCGATACCGAACGGCAGCACGAAGCCGTCGTTGTAGTCGGTGTGCTCGCCGATGAGGTTCGCCCGCCCGGGCGACGACCAGACGCCCGCCGCCTCGGTGCCGTAGGCGTCGCGGAACTCCCGCCGCACGATGTCGCGCAGATCCTCGCTCATACCGACTGAACCGCCTCCCGCAGCCGCCCGGCCGCATCCTCCGGAACGATATCCGCGATCCACGCCCCCATCGCCGCCTCGGAGCCGGCGAGGAACTTCAGCCGGTCGGCGCCCCGCCGCGGCGAGGTGATCTGCAGCATGAGGCGCACCTCGTCGCGGCCCTCGCGCACGGGCGCCTGATGCCACGCCGCGATGTAGGGGGTGGGGCTGTCGTAGAGCGCGTCGACCCCGAGCAGCAGGCGCTTGAAGACGGTCGCGAGCTCGGCGCGCTCGGCCTCGTTCAGCGCGTCGATGTCGGGCACGTGGCGGTGCGGCAGCAGGTGAACCTCGATCGGCCAGCGGGCGGCGAAGGGCACGAAGGCCGTCCAGTGCTCGCCCGCGAGGACGACGCGCGGGCCGGCCTGCTCGTTCTCGAGGATGCGCGCGAAGAGGTCGGGCCCGAGCTCGGCGATCGCGGCGAGCGTCGAGCTCGTGCGCGGCGTCACGAAGGGGTAGGCGTAGATCTGGCCGTGCGGGTGCCCGAGGGTCACGCCGATCGCCTCGCCGCGGTTCTCGAAGGGGAACACCTGCGCGACCCCCGGCAGCGCCGAGAGCTCGCGCGTGCGATCCGCCCACGCCTCGATGACGGTGCGGATGCGCCCCACGCTCTGGGTGCCGAGCGATCCGGTCGACTCGGGGCTGAAGCACACGACCTCGCAACGCCCGACGGCGGGGGAGCTGCGCTCGAAACCGCGGCCGGCCGGGGCGAGCGGTCCGCTCGTGTCGGGGCCGAAGGAGGGCGACTTGTTCTCGAACACGACGACGTCGTAGAGGTCGGGGATCTCGGAGGGGTTGTCGGGCGTCTGCGGCGCGAGCGGGTCGAGGTGCGCGGGCGGCAGGAACACGCGGTTGTTGCGGCCGGAGGCGACCGAGATCCAGTCGCCCGTGAGCACGTCCTGGCGCATCGTGTTGATGGCGGGGCGCGGGTCGAGCTGCCGCTCGTCGAGGCGGCGCTCGGCAGGCAGCGTCGTGTCGGCGTCGTCGAAGTAGATGAGCTCGCGGCCGTCGGCCATGCGGGCCGTGCGGCGGGTGACACCGGTCATGTCCTTACGATAACGTAAGCACTGCTTGGCAAATCGAAAGGATTCGCAAGTGCCGGATGCCGCCCTCCCCGCCGAGGTGCGTCGCGCCCGCCTCGCCGAACGGGTGCGCGAGCACGGGGTGCTGCGGGTGGCCGACGCCGCCGCCGAGTACGGCGTGAGCGAGGTCACCATCCGCTCCGACCTCGCGCGTCTCGAGGCGGCGGGGCTCGTGCGCCGTGTGCACGGTTCGGCGCTGCCCGCGCCGGGCGGACCGCGCGAGGAGCCCGTCGAGCGCGTCTCGGCACGGGATGCCGCGGCCAAGCGCGCGATCGGCCGCCGCGCCGCAGCGCTCGTCGCGAGCGGCACGAGCGTCCTGCTCGACGTCGGGTCGACGACCCTCGCCGTCGCCCACGCGCTCGTCGACCGGGCCGAGCGGGGCGAGCTCGACGAGCTCGTCGTCGTCACCAACGGTCTCTCGATCGCGTTGGCGCTCGAGCCGGCGGTGCCGCGGGTGACGGTCGTGCTGACGGGCGGCACCCTCCGCCCGCTGCAGCACTCGCTCGTCGACCCCGGGGCCTCCGAGTCGCTCGCCGGCCTGCACGTCGACCTCGCGATCCTGGGCTGCAACGGCGTCGACGCGGAGGGCCGCATCACCAACCTCAACCTCGCGGAGGCGCAGGTGAAGCGCGCGATGCTCGCGGCATCCGTGGCCCACCTCGTGGTGGCGGATGCGGCCAAGCTCGGCGCGCGGCACCTCGGCACGATCGGGGTCGCGGGGCCGTCGACGACTCTCGTAACGGCGGGGGTGTGGACGGATGCGGCGGCCGCCGCTGCCGACGGGGTCGCGGCCCTCGGTGCCCGCGTGATCCGTGCCAACGGCTGAGGACGGCGTCTACCCCTCCACAGGGCCGGCCTTCTCGGGTTCTCCACGGATATGCCGACACGCCGTGAGCCCCCGGTCGCGCTCTGGCAACGTGGGCTCCGGATACGCACAATGGAGAGGTGAGCGCCGTGAACGACCCGCAGATCTGGACCCTCATCGGTGTCTTCGCGGCGATCATGCTGGGTGGCATGACGGCGATGACGACGCTTATCACCCGGGCCACGACGAGTTCGATCGACGGGCTGCGCGGTGAGATCGGCGCCCGCTTCGACGGCATGCGGGGCGAGTTCAACGCGCGCTTCGACTCGATCGAGAAGCAGGTGAGCCTCCTCGATCGCGATGTGGCGGCGCTCACCCGCAAGGTGTGGGGCGACACCCCCGAATCGTGAGCGGCGGGCCTGTGCTGTCCTAGGCTGCTCTCCGTGCCCTCCCCCCTCGGCGACCTGATCCACCTCCGCACCGCCCACGCATCCGCGCGCATCGCGCCCCTCGCGGCGGCGCTCGCCGGTCTCGAGATCGACGGGTCCCCGCTCGCCGAGCGCACGCCCGACACCCGCATCCCCTCGCACGGTCACGGCATCGTGCTCGCGCCGTGGCCCAACCGCGTGCGCGACGCGCGTTGGACGCACGAGGGCACCGTGAAGCTGCTCGACGTCACCGACCCGAGCCGGGGCAACGCCATCCACGGCCTGCTGCGCAACACGGCGTACCGCGTCGTCGAACGCACCGAGAGCACGGTCACGCTCGGGGCCACGATCCACCCGCAGCACGGCTGGCCGTTCCTCGTCGACACGCGCGTGCGGTACGCGCTCGCCGACGATGGGCTCACGGTCACGCACACGGCGCACAACCTCGGCACGGTCGCCGCTCCCTGGGCGGTGGGTGCGCATCCGTATCTGCGGGCGGGGGCGGGGCCCCTCGACGATGTCACCCTCGAGGTGCGCGCCTCGCGCTACCTCGTGCTCGACGAGCGGCTGGTGCCGACCGGGGTGCGGGATGTCGAACCCGGTGGGCCACGCGACCTCGCCGCGCCGCGCGCTCTCGGCGGGCTCGATCTCAACATCGCCTACGAAGGCGTCGCGACGGGCCGCGACGGGGTCGCGGTGCTGACCGCGCCCGACGGGTCGCGCACCGTGCTCTGGCAGGATGACGCCTTCGGCTGGCTGCAGGTGTACACGCCGCGCGACTTCCCGCACGTCGCCGACGACGGGTCGGAGACGCCCGCGCTCGCCGTCGCACTCGAACCCATGTCGGCGGCGCCCGACGCCCTCAATTCGGGGCGCGGGCTGGTCTGGCTGCAGCCCGAGGAGCGCTGGGAGGCGTCGTGGGGCATCCGTCGCGAGAGGAACGCATGAGCACGCACACGGGAGTCGGTGAGCGCTTCGAACTGCGCGCCGGAGAGGCATTCGCCGAGGTCGGCACGGTTGCGGCCGTGCTGTGCGCGCTGCGGATCGGCGACGTCGACCTGACCGAGCCGCTGCCGCGCGAGGTCGCTCCGCCGCCGTTCTGCTCGGGCATCGTGCTCGCACCGTGGCCGAACCGGGTGCGCGCGGGGCGCTGGAGCCTCGACGGCGCGGTGCAGCAGCTCGACATCACCGAACCCGCCCGCGGCGGCGCCCTGCACGGTCTGCTCGAGTTCACCGAGTACGAGGTGCGTGACCGCTCGGATGCCGCGATCACCCTGGGCGCGGTCGTGCACCCCCAGCACGGCTGGCCGTTCCTGCTCGACACCTGGGTGCGGTTCGAGCTCGCGCCCGACGGGCTCAGCGTGACGCACGGCGCGCGCAACCTCTCGACGCGGCGTGCGCCGTACGCGACGGGGACGCATCCGTATCCCCGCGTGGGGGCGGTCGACGTCGCCGAGCTCGTGCTCACGGTGCCCGCCGACGAGTACCTCGAGGTCGACGCGGTGCTCGACCCGGTGGCGTGGCATCCGGTGTCGGGCGGCACCGACCTGCGCGGCGGTGTGCGCGTGGGCGAGCTCGCGCTCGACACGGCGTTCCGCGCCCTGCGCCCCGAGCACGGGGTCACGGCGACCCTCACGGCCCCCGACGGGTCGCGACTCGAGATCTGGCAAGACGACGACTGGCGCTACCTTCAGGTGTTCACGACGCCGATCTTCCCGCGCGCCGCGGGCGTCGGCACGGCCGTCGCGATCGAGCCCATGACGGCGCCGCCCGACGCCCTCAACTCGGGCGACGGCCTCATCTGGCTCGAGCCGGGCGCGTCGTACGAGGGCCGCTGGGGCTTCCGCTACCGCCCGGCGAGCTGATCGGCGCCCCCTGCACGGTCGAGCTGGTTGAGGAGCGCCGCAGGCGCGTCGCGAAACCAGCGCCGGATTCGGCGCCCCGCAACTCGTATGCACTCGGCAGAATGAATCGGTGACCTCCCCGACCCCCGTGCAGATCCGCCGCTGGCGCCGCTACCTCGCCGCCGAGCGCGCCGAGCGCGAGATCTACCAAGACCTGGCCGGGCGTCGCACGGGCGCCGAGCGCGACATCCTGCTGGGCCTCGCCGAGGCCGAGCGCCGCCACGAGCAGCACTGGCTCGAGCTGCTCGGCGACCACCAGCTGCCGGCCCCCCAACCCGACGCGCGCACGCGCATCCTGGGCTTCCTCGCGAAGCGCCTCGGGTTCCTCTTCGTGCTCGCCCTCGCGCAGCGTGCCGAGGGGCGCTCGCCGTACGACGACGACGTCGATGCGACCGAGCGGATGGCGGCCGACGAGCGCATCCACGGCGAGGTGCTGCGCGGGCTCGCCGCGCGCGGCCGCACCCGGCTCTCGGGAAGCTTCCGGGCGGCCGTCTTCGGCGCGAACGACGGCCTCGTCTCGAACCTCGCCCTCGTGCTCGGCATCGGCGCGACCGGCGCACCGACGTCGGTCGTGCTCTTCACGGGCGTCGCGGGCCTGCTCGCGGGTGCGCTCTCGATGGGCGCCGGGGAGTACGTGTCGGTCAAGTCGCAGCGCGAGCTGCTCGCGGCATCCCGACCCGACCCCGGTTCGCAGACCGCCCTGCCGCACCTCGACGTCGACGCGAACGAGCTCGCCCTCGTCTACCGGGCGCGCGGCATGTCGCAGCCGGAGGCGGAGGCCCACGCCCGCGAGGTGCTCGCGACCCTGCACCTCGACTCCGACGCGCCGCCCGAGGAGGTGGACCCGGATCAGGCCGTCGGATCGCCGTGGCACGCGGCCGGGTCGAGCTTCGTGTTCTTCGCCTCGGGGGCGCTCATCCCCGTGCTGCCGTACCTGTTCGGGATGACGGGGTTCGGGGCCGTGGCGCTCGCGTCGGGTCTCGTGGGGCTGGCGCTGCTCGGCACGGGTGCGATCGTCGGCATCCTGTCGGGCACCTCGCCGCTCACCCGTGCGCTGCGGCAGCTCGCGATCGGTATCGGCGCGGCCGCGGCGACCTATGTGCTGGGCCTGCTCTTCGGTACGACGGTCGCCTAGCTCGGATGTCGAGGTGGCCCCGGAGCCGCCGAGAGCGGCGTCTCGAAACGGTGATGATGGTGGCGGGTCGTTGCTGGGGTTCTGACTTATCTCGAAAACTGACGCTTGTGGTTGTCTTTCGTTGGACGTGTCGGCTTCGGTGGCGGCTTGCCTGTATCGGTGCGTGAGGGACCGAGCCGGGCGGGGTTGTGACTTGATAGGAACCTGCCGCGATCGTGCTGG